>RRYU01022834.1_pt1 | contig 89571 bp, 84 predicted proteins | sample 2162651 | NCBI WGS metagenome assembly RRYU01 (sample SAMN10267283, study PRJNA491782) | microbial mat metagenome | isolation source: biomat in the production well | place: Japan: Minami-Kanto gas field, natural gas well KTG3 | collected 2017-06 | reverse complement strand
TTTTTTAAATCGCGTTCACTGCGACTTCACCGAATCCACCCGAAGCGGTGTCGAAACCCCGACAACCTAATATCCCACCGGACGCGATTTAAAAAATGGATATCGTCTTCATCCGCGGTCTTCGGATCGACACCACCATCGGAATCCACGACTGGGAGAAGCGGATCCGGCGCCCGATCGTCCTGGATCTCGAGATGGCCAGCGACATCGTTCGCGGTGCCTCGACCGACCGGATCGAGGATGCACTGGATTACGAGGCGGTGACCCGACGTCTGACTGAATTCGTCTCCGAAAGCCGGTTCGAGCTGGTTGAGACACTCGCCGATCGCTGTGCGGCCATCCTGCTGGATGAGCTCGGGATTGCCTGGGTGCGGCTGACCCTGAACAAGCCGGGAGCGGTCGGCGAGGGAGTAGACGTCGGTGTCATGATCGAGCGCGGGCGAGTTGTGTCTTAGATCAGCTTGTTAGGGTCGCATCGCTTGAGGCGTCGGTGGCTGTGAAACCTGGATTCCGCTGCGCTTCATCCAGGCTAAGATGCTGCGTCGTGCCCGACCTCAATGGGCTGCCTGAAGTCGCACGGTGGATGCGCTGCGCTTACGCACCCTACGGCGCCGCCGGCCCGGAGGCCGTAGGGTGGATAAGGCGCGCGGCACAACTCATCGGATCACCGACCGCCTTCGCACGCGCCGCATCCACCACCCCTTGGAGGCAGACCTCGAGGTTGGAAGGTGGATGCGCTGCGCTTATCCACCCTACATCCCAACCGGACGGACCTGAGAATTTCCGGGGCGGCTGAACTTTGCGTCGTCTCCGCGACCCTCGGAAACTGCTGATTTATCGAATTTTCCCCAAACACATATTTAAACCGCGTCTGGGACGACGCGGTTTGACGCACATGAGCTCAGCCAATCGGAGAACCGGACATGGCCCACCGGACGCGGTTTAATCGGCGATGTCGATGATGACCTCGTTGCGACGGAGGAAACCCGGTGTGAAGGGGTCGTTGTAGTAGGCGTAGACCGCTGAACCCTCTGCTGTCAGGTTTCGCCCCGCCAGCCACTCGCGCAGGGCCGTCTCCTGTTTGGCAAGAGCAGCATCCTTGGTCGATCCACTGAACCGAACCGCGGCACGGCGCTGGGGCGGAATCTCGCGCAGTCTGACGTCGCTCGCCCCGGGCTCGGGGAGTTGGTCGAGTGCGTAGCTGGCGGGCATGATGAATTGGACCGCCCATTCGCCATCCGCTGTGAGCGACTGGGTAACCGGTGCGGTCATCGCAATCGCCTCGGGTCGGTCTTGGGGACGCTGCTGAATGACCGGGGCGGTCATGGCGATCGTCTCGCCACCCCGCTCCTTAGCGAAGATATAACGCGCCAGGGGACGAAAGCCCGCGCTGAGCGCCTCGCGCCGTGAGCCCTCTCGCGCCACCTCAGCGACCACGAGCGCAGGATAATCCCGGATCTCGAAGGGGCCGTCCCGTTCCACCGAGACATAGTTCGGCGTCTCGACGTTTTGGACGACATAGACAAAGACGGCCATTGCCGCGATCCCAACGAGGATCAAGGCACCTAGTATGATGAGGAGCGTTTTCATATCAGGATGTCCAGACAGAGCCTCTTCACGAGGCAGGTTTCCCGTCAGAATCGTGAACGCGATTTACAGGAAATGTGGCCCGTAGATTGTGCTGACGATAGGAAGCACAACATCCCCCGACGGTTGGTTATGCCTCGGATTGCTCGGTACAAACGACGACCCTGACGCCCGGCCAGGCGATTCCCGGATCATTCGCGACCCGCAGTCAAAGCGCAGGGTGCCCAACACACGGCTGCGCCCCAACCCCGGTCAATCGTCACCTCGAGACGCGAGTCCCCCGATCCGCAGCAGCTGGTTGACCAGGTCGCCCGTGTCGTCGGGTTGATCGGCGCGATCGGCCGGGGTCCAGGAATAGTCGGACTCGAGCCGATAGGAGCCGAGAAATTCATAGGGGACAGCACCGCCCCAGTCTTCCGGCCCGAGCATCGAAAAAAAGGGCTCGCCGAAGGCCTTACGATAAAGATGATAGGTCTTTCCGGGGATGCGTTTGAAGGCACAGCGCGCTTGCGTCAGCGCCTGCTCTTCCTTGGCGTCCTCCAGTACCTTGCGGGCCTCCTGCTGCAAGAGCTTGATCTGGTCCGCGATGACACGGAGCTTGGCGCCGGTGCGCGCGCTCAGCATGGCCTCGGCCTTCGCCACCTCGGCGGAGAGCTCGCCGGAATCGAAGGCCGGGGCCAGCCGGCTGACCGGGTAGGGCGAGCTGGATGCCGCACCTCGGTGCAGCATGGCCTTTTTGTCGTTGCTCATCTGCCTGTCTCTTTTGAACCGCGTCTGGAGTGAATACCGGCGTTTGACCGTGACCCTCAACCTCGATGATACAAATGGCCTCGGAATTGACGCGGTTAAAATATATCAATCATAGGCTTGTATTTATTGGAGCGGAGCGACAACGGGCCCATGCCAAGGCTCGGGTGCCGGCCGACCGACTGGTCTCGGGTGCCAGCGCCGGCATTTGGCGACCTGGCCACCGCCTTGACTGGAGACTGCGCATCTGTCGCACTTCGCGTATATAGTGCCGGATCCCTGCAAACCAGCGCCGAGAGCCTCGATGGACGATCAGGAGCCTGTCACCGACCCGATGGCTGTGGCTGACGAGAGCAGCGAGACCGCGTCCCGAATCAGTGCCCGACTCGCCGAGCGGATCCGCGCCGAGATCGAGGCCGCGGGGGGGCTGCTGCCTTTCGACCGATTCATGGAGTTGGCGCTCTATGCGCCGGGGCTTGGCTATTATGTCGCCGGTGCCGCCAAGCTGGGACCGGCCGGGGACTTCGTGACCGCCCCCGAGATCTCACCGCTCTTCGGGCAATGCGTCGCGGTTCAATGTGCCGAGGCCTTGGGGCAGCTTGGCGGCGGCGATCTGTTCGAGCTCGGGGCCGGCACCGGCACCCTCGCCGTCCAGGTGCTTGAAACCCTGGAGCGATTGGACGCCTTGCCCGAGCGTTACCGCATCCTGGAGCTGAGCCCGGACCTCCAGGCGCGTCAACGTGCGCTCATCGTCGAGCGGATCCCGCATCTGGCCGAGCGCTGCGATTGGCTGACACATCTGCCCGACGGGGTCCGTGGTGTCCTGCTCGCCAACGAGGTGCTGGACGCCATGCCGGTGCATCGCTTTCAGATCGGTGCGGACGGCGGCATCGACGAGCTGTTCGTTGCCGAGCGCACCAACGCACTTGCCGAGGTCTCCGCCCCTGCCCAATCGACGGGGCTTGCCGCCGCCGTTGAGGCTTTGCATCGTCAGGGACTGGCCCTGGCCCCGGGATACAGCTCGGAGATCAATCTGCGTCTAGGCCCCTGGATACGGGCAATCGCACATTCGCTGGATGCCGGTCTCGTCCTCTCGATCGACTATGGGTATCCAAGGCGCGACTATTACCAGGCGGATCGAACGATGGGCACCCTCATGTGCCATTTCAGGCACCAGGCCCATCAAGACCCCTATCGGAATCTCGGGTTGCAGGACATCACAGCCCATGTGGATTTCACGGCGGTCGCCGAGGCCGGAACCGCCGCGGGCCTCGAGCTGGGCGGATTCACCACCCAGGCGCACTTCCTGATCGGCTGCGGCATCGACCGTTTCCTGGCAGAATCCCCGAACGCCTTTGACCTCGCACCCGGTGCGAAACAGTTGCTGCTGCCCACGGCCATGGGTGAGAGATTCAAGGTGTTGGCCCTCGCCAAGGGTCTGGATGCGCCATTTTGCGGCTTTAGGGTGCGGGATCTGCGGGGATGGCTTTAGAAGAAGCCGATGATTTGCCATCCATGGCAAACATCAGCACGCGATTCGAAAACGCGGTTTCCGAATCGCTCCATTTTCAGTCGCTTAGGCGACTGAAAATGGCGGCACATCCATGTGTCGCGGGAAACGCTGATTTGATCAGCGTTTCCTCAGGGGGAACGAAGGCTGCCAATGTCGGATTGGATGCCGTCGCTGCAGATTCGTGAGCATTTGCGACATGCCGGTGTTAAGATCGACCGTGAACGCCTCCCCTCCTGCAGACAACTTCGGGCCGTTGTTCCCCGGATATCCATCATACGCTGCTGCCGAACGGGCGGGCGGCGGGTGCCTTGGGATACGCTGATTCAATCGGCGCTTCCTTGATCGACCACCAAATATCGGAGGTGAGCACACTTGCACGTCGTCTTGTGGGTCTTTAGGGGAGAGATCGCTCTCTTCACGATCCTCCCCTGGTTCCCCGCAGTCTCATACAACCCCGAAGTTTCCCCCCAATTCTCGCTGCGCAGCATCCAGCGGGAGCCGATGTGTCAGGATGACAATCCGCGCATTTCACTCACCAGGCGACTCCTGACCGAGCCCCGCCGTCTGATCGTGACGATCCGGGAGAAGTGGCTGTCCAACGGCCGCTTCGAGGGACCCTGTCATCGGGGTATCAGCCGCATTCCGGTTGCCGTTTCGGGACGAGGCCATCGAAGCCTCTCCGAACGGATGAGCTCGACCACTCTGACCCCATCAAGACGGTGCTCCACATGCCTTCAGGCGATCTAACCCAACTCTTCGCCCAGTTCGGCCTCGCCGCACTCCTGGGCTTCCTCATTGGTCTCGAGCGCGAGCTGCGCGACCAAGACAGTGTCACCATCGGCATCCGCGACTTTGTGCTCTTCTCCTTGCTCGGTGCCATTTCGAGCTACGCCGCACTGCGGTACGAAGCGACCTGGCTGATCCTCGCCGGCTTCACCGGCTTCCTGGTGATGGTGCTGTCCAGCTATTGGGCGCAGCGGGACCATGGAGCGGGCATCACCACCGAGCTCGCGGCGGTGCTCACCTTCTTCCTTGGTGTCCTGATCATGCGCGGGTCGACGGTGCTGGCCATCGCACTCGCCCTCCTCGCCCTTGGGGTACTGTTCCCGAAGGACTCCATCAAGCGCTTTCGCTCCCATGTGATGAAGCATGAGATGCGTGCTGTCCTGCTGTTCCTGACCATCACCTTCATCATCCTACCCGTCCTGCCACGTCAGTCGCTCGACACCTTCTTGACCCATCCGGTCGGGACGGTCACAGCGGTGGATCAGACGACGGGACGCGTCGACATCGCCGTCGAAGCGGACCAGCCAGTGAGCCCGGGGCAGCAGGTTGTGCTCTACGCGTCGGCCCGGGACCGTATCGGCACCGTCGAGATCACCGGCGTCGAGGACTCCATCGCCAGCGGCACTTACCGCGGACACCGTCTGCCGGATGTCAAGCCCGAGGTCGCCGTGCGCGGGGGTCTCGGCATCGAGTTCCTCGAGGTGATGGCCTCGGCCGTGCGCCCCTACCTGCTCTGGCTGATCGTGGTGCTGGTGTCCTTCGTCAGTTTCGCCGGCTATGTCTTGATCAAGATCATCGGGAGCAGTGCGGGTATCGGGCTGACGGGATTGATCGGCGGCCTGGTCTCCAGCACCGTAACGACACTCAGCTTTGCCCGCCGCAGTATCGAGGCGCCCGGCGGCAACTCTCTCTACGCGATGGCGATCATCCTGGCCAGCTCGGTCATGTTCCCGCGCCTGCTGCTGGAGATCGCCGTGGTCAACCCGGCGCTCATGAAGAACATCGCCGTGCCATTGGGCGTGATGGCGCTGACAGGTGCACTGATGGCCGCCTTCCTGTTCCATCGGTCGCGTCAACCCACGTTGGCACCTCCCGAGGTGAAATTCGAAAACCCCTTCAGCCTCAAGTCGGCTGTCAGCTTCGCATTGGTGTTCGCGGGGATCCTGATGTTCACCCGGCTCGCCACATACTATCTCGGCGACGCCTGGCTGCCTGTGATCGCCATTGTCAGTGGTCTGACCGATGCCGACGCCATTGCCTTCTCTCTGAGCAGCCTGCAATCGGCTGGCCTGATTCACATCGACTGGGCCAGCTTCAACCTGGTGCTGGGTGCAATCTCCAACACCTTCATGAAGCTTTTCCTGGTCCTTGGGCTCGGCCACCGAGACCTGTTCAAAAAGCTGCTCTTGCCCTTCATGATCATCGGCATCGTCGGACTGGCGACCACGCTGGTGTATTACGACCTTGGTGCAGCCCTATCAGGGGCCTAGGGGAAGGCTGATCGAATCAGCGTTTCCCTCGACACATGGATGTGTCGCCTCACCCTGACTGTCGGCAGAGAGCACTCGCGCGGCAACATCATCACCGAGGACATGATCCGTTCGCTTGCCCGCGACCTGCTCAAGTTGGGTCTGACCACAGCCGGCGGACCCGAGCTCAGCCTCCGCAGCTTGCTCCGTCCGGCCTATTTCGTGCCGGAATCCAAACCAGCCGCCGAGCAGTTCGAGGCATTCCGCCAGCGCAAACGCTCGTTCGCACTTACCGTCGACGAGTACGGGGGCGTGACCGGTGTCGTGACCATGGAGGATCTGCTCGAGTGTATCTTCGGTGATATCCCGAGCCCCTCGGACGTCCCGGACGAAGACCTCATGACACCGGTGGAAGGCGGCAAGTGGTCCGTCGACGGCATGATACCGGTCGAAGACTTCGCCAGGGCGCTTGACACACATTTCGACGACGTTGTGCTTGAGACCGTCGGCGGCTTGGTCCTGCACGAGCTCGGCGAGCTGCCGGCCGAGGGGACAGCCATCGACATCGGCGAATTCCGGTTTACCGTCGTCGCAGTCGAGAACAACCGGATCAGCCGCGTCATCGTTGAGCCGAAGACGAGGCTGCCGCGGACGGAGGCTGGACTGGATTCCGAAGCGGGAACCGCGCCCGAACCCGCATCCGAGCACTCCTCGGAGACCAAACCTCAAGAGAGCGAGGAGCGCTGAGCATGGAAACCACAGATATCATCCTCACGCTCCTGGCCATGTTCGCCTGCCTGGCCTTCGAGGCGTTCTTCTCCGGGTCCGAGATCGGCATCGTCAGCGCCAACCAGATGCGTCTGCGCCACGCCGCCGACAAGGGCTCGCGCGGAGCACGGCTCGCGCTCAAGATGCTCAAGAAGCCCGAGTGGCTCCTATCCACCACGCTGGTGGGCACCAACATCGCCGTGGTCACCAACACGACCCTCGGCACCGCCTTGATGATCGGGATGTTCGGGGAGCAGGCATCCTTCCTGGCCATCGTCCTGGTTGCACCCTTGATCTGGGTCTTCGGTGAGATCGTTCCCAAAAGCGTCTTCCAGCAACGTGCCGACACCATTACGCCCATCTCCATCTGGGGGCTCAAGTTCTTCTCCATTCTCTTCGCGCCAATCCTGGTGATCTTTGCCGCACTGACCAAGCTCCTGAGCAAGATTGCCGGAGGACACCTGGGGCATGGGAGCCCCTTCACGCTGCGTGAAGAGATTGCCGTGATGCTCCAGATGCCTGCACAGGAGGGCGACATCCAGGCGGCCGAACGCGGCATGATCCGGCGCATGTTCAATTTCTCGGAGACGACCGTCGCGGATGTCATGGTCCCGCTGATAGATGTCCTCGCGGTCGACCGACAAAGCACCGCTGGAGAGGCCGTTCTCATCGCATCTGAGGCGGCTCATGTTCGGCTCCCCATTTACGACGAACGTGTGGATCGGGTCGTGGGTCTGCTGGACGCCCTGGACCTGCTTGGACTGAATCCTCAGACACCCATTGGAGAGTACGTGCGCCCCGTGCTCTTCGTGCCCGCGTCCAAAACCATCAAGGAGCTCCTGATCGAGTTTCGCAAGGAAGGAGAAGAGTTTGCCGTGGTGGTCGACGAGTTCGGAGGCGCCGAGGGCATCGTCACCATCGAGGACATCATGGAAGAGGTGGTCGAGGAGCTTCAGGACGAGTACGACGCCCACGAGAAACCGCAACAGTGGCTGCGCAAGCTCGGGGAACGCGAATACCTGGCCAGCGCACGCATCGAGCTCGAGACCCTGACGGAGAAGCTTGGGCTCGAGTTTCCCGAGGGGAAATTCGTGAGCCTCGGCGGCTTCCTGATCGACCGAACCCACGATATCCCAGTGCCTGGAACCGAGGTGACGCTCGGGATGGTGTCTTTCATCATCGAGCGAAGCACCCCTCAAACGGTGGAAGAGGTCCGAATCAAGTGGTGAGCCACGTCTGCGCCTTCGGGCGCAAGCCCTTGCGTGGGCGCGACCGGCGTAATCTAGGTGCTTTTTGCGAAAGCAGCCATAGGGGAGCCCGCGAGCATCTGTGCTGACGCGCTGCAGAGCTTTTAGTTTTTTGATCTTTCAAACTGCGTCGACACGGGCGCTGCAGGTTGCTGCAAATCGGGCCGATGACTCGAAACGATGCCGCCCTCAATGAACTCGGTTTGTTTTTTAAACCGGATGGGCGAACTGGATCACCGCAAAGATGGCCCCTTGGGGATCGCCGAGGAAGGCAAAGCGGCCGACATTGTCGATCTCCATCGGGTCCATGACGATGCTTCCACCGAGCCGCTTGGTGGTGGCCACGGCCTGGTCGCAATCCTCGACACCGAAATAGATCGACCAGTTCGGCGGCATGGATCCCCATTCGGCATCCAGCTCGAGCATCCCGCCGATCTCCTTGCCCTCCAGCTCGAATAGGGTGTAGCGCCCGTCCATCAGACTCTTGCTCGTCCGTGCGCTCCAGCCGAACAACTCCTTGTAGAAGCCTGCAGCCTTGGCGGTATCTCGGGTCTGGAGCTCGCTCCAGCTCCGCGCACCATAGGTGTTGTCGAGCTCAGCGCCGAAGAGCGTCCCCGGCTCCCAGAGACCCAGGACGGCGCCCGTGGGATCCTGGACGAAGGCCATGCGCCCGAGCTGCATCACCTCTACCGCGGGCATCACCAGCCGGCCACCCAGCTCGAGCGCCCGCTCCGTCGTCTCGGCCGCGTCCAGCACCCGGACATAGCTCGCCCAATAGGGGAAGGCGCCCTGCTCGGGTGCCATCTCGTATAGGGCCGCGGCCCGTTTGCCGTCGCGTTTGAGGATGCTGTAGGGCACCTCGTAGTCGGTCGGGATGTCCTCGGTCGTCCAGCCGAAAACCTCGGCATAGAATGACTTGGCCGCTTTGGGCGCATTTGTGGCCAGATCGACCCAGCAGAAGGTGCCGGGTGGGTAGCTCGTCATCTCGGCCATTCGGGGCTCCTCAAGCTGGGTATCTGGGTGTCAGCGCCGCGACCTGGATTCCGCTGCGCTTTATCCAGGCTACGATGGGTGGCTGTTGCTTGGCTCACTTCCATACCGGAACCTGGATTCCGCTGCGCTTCATCCAGGCTACGATGGCTTCATCCAGGATACGGTGGCTTTATCCAGGATACGAGGGAAGGCTGGTTCTTGGCTCACTCAGGGTCGGGCTCCGCGCGGCGGGCCTTGCGACCGGGCAGGATCCGCTGCGGCGGCTCCGGGTGCATCATCATGAGCATGCGCTCCTCTTCTGCGAGACGCTTGGCGATGATGTGTTTCTCCTGGCGCACGCGTGCCGTGTACCCGAGCGCAGCGCCTCCGGCCGTCGTGAGGGTCAAAAGGCCCAGGGTGACGAATTGGGCCAACATCATAGCCACGCCGAGCCCGACGGCTCCGCCCACGACGACGCCGGTCTTCAGGTTGGCGCCGATATTCCCGCGGGTGCGGACCTTGGCCTCGAGCACGGCGTTGTCGCGGCCGACCTTGGCTCGGATCTGTTCCGCCTTGACCCGAATCTTCTCTCGTTCCTTCGAGAAACGTTCACTGATGCGCGAGACGGTTCGATGCCGGTCGGCGGCGACGATGGTGTTGAACCAGAATGCGACCAGCGTCCCGATCGACCCGGCGAGCAACAGAAACAGCGGCCAGGTGGTGGCCCAGTCCGTACTCAGTGCGGTGTAGACCAGTAGACCCGTGACGCCCTGGAGCAGGAAGATCCCGATCAGAAAACGGATCAGACTGCTCACACCGGATGGAAGGATATTCATGGTCTCAGTCTACTCCACAAAGGCAGGCCGCAGGTCAGGCACCCGGCTGGTCGATGCGTTCGACGCTCGCGGCGCCCAGCAGGAGATGCATCCCCGCAACGGCCGCGCCCGCGTCACGAGTGGCCTCGAGCATGAAGAGCCAGACATCCGCAGCGGTTGCAGCCGTCTCCGGATCAGCAGCACCGGCGGGCAACAGACCGCTCAGCCGATCGCGAATCGCCAGCAGTCCTGCCGACTCGCCGTTCAGATCGGAGGGAATGACATGATCGAAGGCATCCACCACATCATAGAGATGCTCGACCCCGACACCCGACAGATCGGCCATCAGTCTGGGCGCATCCAGGCCGGCGGGGATGAGGTTCGGTTCGAGACCGGCGATCAGAAAGGGGCCGGGGCTGCGCTCCAAACGCTCGGCGAGCACCGCCTGGCCGCGCAGGCGCAGGTCGTTGATCAGCTTGAGGCGCATGCGGTCGGAGAGGTCGGCCGAAATTTGGCTGAACAGAGGGGCCTCACCGAGCTCCGGGTCGATCGGGATGAGGAAAACATGGGCATCGGGACGGGGGTTGACCTCATCCTGCCCACCAACACCCGTGTAGGTCTCAACGAGACGAAACAACTCACGATGCCTGGCCCGATCCGTCTCAGGCAGACGCTCCAAGCGGCCGCCGATCAAGACGAAGGTGTAGATCCCGTAACCGGAGACCGCTCGCCGATAGAGATGATCATCCTGTCCGGACGACCGCTCGAGTCGCATCCCCAGACCCGCGGACGGATAATAGGCCATCGCATGGCCGCGGGTGCCCCGGGTCGGACCGACGTCGAAACCGCGCGCGGCGGCATAACGGGCGAGTCCCTCCGAGGCTGCAGCGTCGATCTTTCGGCGTGCATCGGCCGGACTCAGGGCACGAGCCCGCTCGACCACAGGCGTCATGACCTCCTCACCGCCTTTGGCGACCATCTCGCGCACGATATCGGGCGATGGGGCACAATCACCCCGGATGAGTGCATCCGTAGCCTCGGCCGGATCGACGACCGACAGGTAGAGGTTGATCACCAAGGATCCGAGGATATCCCTCGACTTGCTGGTGCGCGCTGCCAGACATTCGGATGCAACCTCCGCCCGCATCAGATCGAGGTCCTGGCTGAAGAGAATCGGACCCGCGTTTGGATCATCGAACAGGACCATGCTGCCCGATGATGGCCGCTGAGGGGTCGCGGGCGCGACCTCGCCGGAGTGCCATGGCGGCGGTCTGACCGGATCCGGGGCCACGTCCGCCTTTTGGGGGCCGGATGCCGCAGGGTCGACCGAGTGGACGCTGGCGCAACCGCTCGCCAACACGACCAAGGAGAGCAGGAGGCTGGACAGACATGCCGTCGCCCATCCATCCGATCGCAAGGCGAGAGACGTGCGAGCAGGTGACACAAAGCCTGGGCGGGTGGATGTCTTCAAAGTACGAACGTCCCTCGAAATCAAATGTGATCGTTTTCCGTGAGAAGTGGACCGATATACCCAGCAGACGTGAATGTTTCGCCACAATGCAGGCGCCGCGCACGCCGGATATATCCTCAAGCCATCTCTATCGTATCGAAACACGCTGACCATGTATCCCTTCGACAAACCTTATTCGGAAGCCTGCGAAGAAAACAAGCGTCCGATCCTCGACGTGATCCGCCCTTTACTGCGAGAGACACGACGTCTGCTCGAGATCGGGAGCGGTACGGGACAGCATGCGGTTTTCTTCGCCGCAGCCCTTCCGCATCTCATCTGGCAGACCAGCGATTGCGCGCGCAATCTGCCGGGGATCCGTGCCTGGCTGGATGAGGCCGCCCTCCCCAACCTGCCTCCCTCGCTCATGCTCGACGTGATGGGGCCTTGGCCCGACGAACGGTTCGACGCCGTCTTCAGTGCCAACACCGCGCATATCATGTCTGAGCCGGAGGTCGGGGCCATGTTCGATGGGGTCGGACGTATCTTGGCCGAGGGCGGGTACTTCACGCTCTACGGACCCTTCAACATCGGCGGCCGTTACACGAGCGAGAGCAACGCCCGCTTCGACGCCATGTTGAGATCCCGTGACCCTTCCATGGGCATCCGCGATCTCGATCTCTTGATCGAGCTCGGCCGAGACAATGGACTCGAGTTGACCGCAGATCACCCCATGCCGGTCAACAATCGGACTCTCGTCTGGCAGCGTATCCCTTGAGATCAGCCCATGTCTAAGATGCCGAACGAAGACAAGGTCGCGGCCAGCATCGAGCGTGCCCGCGCGGCCTGGGGATTCCGTGGCCAACAGCGGCCCGATTTTGCGATCGAGCCCGGTCCCGGCCAGGAGTCCGTGTGGGACTACCCTCGCCCGCCCGCGATCGTCTCGGAGTCGAGACTCGTCGAGGTGCGTGCCGGTCCACGCAACCTCGCCAGCTCGAGCCGCGCGGTGCGGGTCTGCGAGACCGGAAGCCCGCCGACGCTCTATCTCCCGCCCGAGGATATCGCGATGGACATGCTGGTCATGTCGCCGACGCGAAGCTTCTGTGAATGGAAGGGACAGGCACGCTATTACCGACTCAGGGACGCCGAAGGAGCCGGGACCGATATCGCCTGGTGCTATCCGGAGCCACTCGCCGGCTTCGAGCCCTATGCGGGGTGGTTGTGTTTCTATCCCGGCCGCGTCGCCTGTTCGCTCGGCGGCGAACCCGTTCGCCCTCAGGCGGGCGACTACTACGGCGGATGGATCACGGCTGACGTCGTCGGCCCATTCAAGGGGGAGCCTGGGACGGCTCATTGGTGATCTGCGTCGTTTTCGATCGGGCTCGGCCTTGGGCGCGCCTGCAGCCATTGCGGCCGAAGCGTTTTCAATCGTGGCGCTGTTTCGATCTGGGCGCGGTTTCAATCCGGACGCGGCTTGGTCAAAATCCGCGGGATGAAGACCGCGAAAGAACCTGTCACTCAAGCGATCCGCGCCCTAAGGGCCGCCAAGATCCCCTTCGAGGGTCACCCCTATGTCTACCTGGAGGGTGGCGGCACGGCGCAGTTCGCACGGGAGTATGGCGTCGATGAGCATCTCGTGATCAAGACCCTCATCATGCAGGACGATCCGGGCAACCCCATGATCGTTCTCATGCACGGGGACCGGCAGGTGTCGACCCAGGCGCTTGCGCGGGCGGTCGGCGTGAAACGCATCCAGCCATGCACGCCTGCGATCGCGGACAAGCATTCGGGCTATCAAGTGGGCGGAACCTCGCCCTTCGGCACCAGGCGCGCCATGCCCGTCTATTGCGAGGCCGGGATCGCCGAGCTGCCCAGGATCTATATCAACGGCGGCAAGCGAGGGTACATCATCTCGCTGAAGACTGCCGATGCCATGCGTCTCCTTCAGCCCACCCTGGTCGACATGGCGACCTGATCGGAGTCACCATCATGTTACGGGTTGAACCGCTTGGCCAGTCCATCGCGGCGCCAGAAGCGGCGTAGCGCCATCCTGGAGACCCGGTAGGCAGACCCCTGGCATGGGTCGATCAGGATCTCTCCGAGTCGCCCCCGCCTCATCTCGGATTCGATCTCGGCAAGCCGCTCATCCAGCGCGATCAGCGCACTCGACCAGGCGTCCAGATCGCGTTCCAGCAGCGCCGCCCGAAGTCGGTCCCAGAACACCAGATGTCGGCGGCCCGGCAGCGGTGTCGCCGGCGACCACTGATCCAGCGTTCGATGTGTGACGCCGCTCCAGCGGGCAAGACCCAGGGTCAAGGGATCGTCGCCGATCACCGCATCCGGCGGATCGCCCGAGCGCTGCGGCAAGGCGCCACCACCCCAGATCCAGATACCGCTGATCTGCGGGCGCCGCTGCTGCTCGCGCCGACGATTGACCTCCGAGTCGTGGAAGAGCATCTGGACCTCGTTCGCCAGGCCCGCCCAACGCCGGGCATCCACCCCGCTCGGCGAATCAACGGGAACCGGTCCGCCGATGACGCGATCGAGCGGCTCGGTACGAAGATCCAAGGCCGGATCCGATCGCAGATACCAGCGCTCCGGCCTGGGTGCCATCAGCGCCAGACCATCAGCTCCGAAATGGCCATTGAAGAGCTTGACCAGGTCGTCCGCCTCCTCTCGGTCCGGTGCGACACCGGCACCTGCGAAGAGCAGCAGCCGTTCGCGGTCGGCCCGCAGGTGGACCGGATCCGCATGCAGCCAGTAGCCTTCGGGTCGCGTGTCGGACAGCTCTCCCATCAGGGCAAGCGTCGCCGTTGGAGCGTCACGCTTCGGATCGGTGCCGATTCCGAATTCCCCGAGGAGCCCTGTCGAAGCGTCTCGAGCCTCGGTGCGGATCCGGTCCGCACGCGCCAGCAGACGGTCGAGCGTTCGGACCCTTGGGACTGACCTCGAGGTCACCGGGACGGGGCCGAGCAGACCGGGACAGATGAGCGTCAGCATCTTTGGCTTCGACGATGAATCCATGTGTAACCCGGAACCCGGGAGCTGGGCAGCGAGGGCCGGTGTCGATCAGGCTGCGGACAGCCGGCAGCAAGCTCAGGCGCCACGTCCGGAGACCCTGACCAACAACCACCCGAGACCGAGGAAGAGGCAGGCCAAGACCACCGGCAGGGGCCGTTCCTGCGCCAGGAAGACGAGACTCGCCAGACTGACCAGGATGAAGACCAGGGGTGTCAGCGGGTACCAAGGCACACGGAAGGGTCTCGCCAGGTTCGGCTCACGTCGCCTCAGACGCATGACGCCGGCGACCGTGATGACGGCGAAGAGTGTGAGCGTAAAACCCGCGAAGCTCAAGACACCCTCGAACGAGCCGGTCAGGATCATGGCCAGGGCCAGCCCCTGTTGGAGCAGCACGGCTCTGGTGGGCGCGCCACGGCGGTTGCGCACACTCAACGGACGAAAGAAGGGCAGATCCTCGCCGATGCGCTCCAGGACGCGCGGCCCAGCCAGAACCATGGCACTGATGGTCGAGACCAGGAGCAGGGTCAGCACCAGACTCATGAGATGACCACCCATGGATCCGAAGATGGTCTCGGCCGAGAGCGCCCCGACCTCGACGCGGCCGACCAGGGCATCGTACTCGATGGTGCGCAGGAAGGTCAGATTCAGCAGAAGATACAGGAGGGTGACGACCAGCGTCCCGAGCAGGAGCGCACGCGGGACCGCACGACGCGGATCCTGGACCTCATCGACGACATAGGCGGCGGCATTCCAACCCGAATAGGCGTAGGCGACATAGATGAGCGAGAGCGCGAAGGGCGCGCTCCAGACCGCCTCCCAGGTCGTCGAGGATGGCAACAACGACAGACTCCCCGATGTCGCCGGGACACTCAGACCCACGACGCAGAACAGCAGGATGACCCCAATCTTCAGCCAGGTCGCGACGACCTGGACGTGCCGCCCCAAGCGAAGATCGAAGGCATGCACGGCGGTGATCAAGATCAAGGTGGTGACCGCGATGGCCGTCGGCGACACAGCAAAGACGGTGGCCCCGTAGTGTCCCATCGCCATGGCGGCCAGAGCCACTGGGGCCGCGAAGCCGACGGTCACCGACACCCAGCCGGCCAGTTGACCCAGGAGTGGATGGAAGATCCGCGACAGGAAGTGATATTCGCCGCCCGATCGCGGCAGCGCGGCGGCGAGCTCGGCATAGGAGAGCGCGCCGCAGAGCGCAATCAGACCCCCGATCAGCCAGAGCAGCAGCAAGGCCGCCCCATCCGGGATCCCTGCGGCCTGGAGGCCCAGGGTCGTAAAGACGCCGGTGCCGATCATGTTGGCGACGACGATCAGGATCGCGGTCCGCTGATCGATGAAACGGGGTCTGCTCATTCCTTCTCGCGATCTGACCGGTGTCGGGAGCGACCGGGCTGCGGCTACCGCCCTCCCCCGCGTCGCTCGCCCCATTTTGGACCGCTGCCGGAGTGAGCCCGCTCGCCTGATGGTTTTGGTTGCCAGGGTTTGGCCCCTGGCCGACGGCTATGTTGACGCTTCGGAGCGGGCGGCGGTAATCCGGCCAGCGCCGTCAGGGCGTTCTGCTCGTCGGTGGTCAAGGGTCGCCAGTTACCGGAATAGAGACGACGTCCAAGCTCGATGTTGCCATAACGGATCCGGATCAGTCGGCTGACCTGGCAGCCGGCGGCCTCCCAGAGTCGACGGACCTCGCGGTTGCGGCCCTCGCGCAAGACGACATGGAACCAACGATTCGCACCCGTGCCACCACGTTCGGTGACGGCATCGAACTTGGCGAGTCCATCCTCCAGCTCGATGCCGATGGCGAGACGCTCCAAGGTACCGTCAGGGATGTCACCGAGGATCCGCACGGCGTATTCCCGCTCGACCTCGCGCGATGGGTGCATGAGCCGATTGGCCAATTCGCCATCGGTGGTGAAGAGGATGAGCCCGGAGGTGTTGATGTCGAGTCGACCAACGGCGATCCATCGGCCCTCTTTGGGTTTGGGCAGACGGCGAAAGACGGTCGGCCGCTCCTCAGGGTCCCGGCGGGTGACCAGCTCCCCTTCCGGCTTGTGGTAGGCGATGACCTGCGGCACGGTATCACGTCGACCCTTGAGCTTGACGTCGCGCCCGTCGATGCGAATCCGATCCTTGCTGGTGACACGATCACCCAGTTTGGCCAGGTCGCCGTTGACCCGAATCCGGCCTTCGCTGATCCAGCCCTCGATGGTGCGGCGTGAAGCCAGGCCCGCGTCCGCAAGGGCCTTTTGCAGGCGGACCGGCTCCTCGGGCGAGGATCTCGGGGGCGCGCGTCGATCGATTCTCATGTGGGGCTCTCGATGTGAGGCGATTTCTCGGGAGATCATACACCAGGGTCATCCGGAGCCTTCCCTTCGGCAGCATCCGGGCCAGGCCCTTCGAGAGCCAGCTCTTCGTCGATCAGGAAATCTGGGTCGCGGATCTCGGTAAGGGTCGGCAGGTCGTTGAGCGAGCGCAGGCCGAAATAATCCAGGAATTTTCGCGTCGTGGCATAGAGCGCGGGTCGTCCGGGGACGTCGCGGTGACCGACCACACGGACCCACTCGCGCTCCGTCAGGGTCTTGACGATCTGGGTACCGACAGCAACACCGCGGATGTCCTCGATCTCGCCACGGGTAATGGGCTGACGATAGGCGATGAGCGAGAGGGTCTCGAGCAGGGCGCGCGAATAGCGCGGGGGACGCTCGTCCCAGAGGCGCGCAACCCAGGGGGCGACGCTTGCACGCACCTGTGTGCGATAGCCGCCGGCGACCTCGACGATCTCAAGACCGCGCTCGGCGTAGTCCGTCTGCAGCTCTGCTATCGCGGCTAGCAGATCGGCACGCGCCGGGCGTTCCTCCTCGGAAAAGAGTGCCAGGAGATGGTCGAGGGTCAGAGGTCCACCCGCGGCGACCAGTGCGGCCTCGACGATCTGTTTAAGCGGTGGCAGGCTCATCATGCACCTCCGTCGACGGGGTCTCCCGCAGGCGGACATGGATGGGTGCGAAGGGCTCGGATTGGACCATTTCCAGCGCGGCGGCCTTGATCAGCTCCAACAGGGCCAGAAAACTCACGACGACTCCCTGCCGGCCCTCGCTGATGTCGAAGAGATCCGTGAAGATGACGAATCCGCCGTCGCGCAGACGCTCGAGCACCTGGGACATCCGCTCGCGCAGCGACAATGACTCGCGTTCGACCCGGTGCCGGGTGAAGAGATCGGCCCGCGCAAGCACACCCCTGATGGCAAACAGAAGCTCTCGGAGATCCACATCCGGCGGGACCCGGTGGACATGGCCGGGCGGGACCTCGACATGGGTTGCGAAGACATCTCGCTCCAAACGCGGGAGCGCATCGAGATCCCGGGCCGCCTGCTTGAAGCGCTCGTATTCCTGGAGCCGCCGCACCAGCTCGGCACGCGGGTCTTGACCCTCATCCTCCTGCTCATGCGAGCGCGGCAACAGCATTCGAGATTTGATCTCGGCCAGCATCGCGGCCATGACCAGATATTCCGCCGCCAACTCCAGACGTAGCTCGCTCATCAGCTCGACGTACTCCATGTACTGCGTGGTGATGGCTGCGATCGGGATATCCAGGATATCCAGGTTCTGGCGCTTGATCAGATAGAGCAGGAGATCCAGCGGACCCTCGAAGGCATCGAGAAAGACCTCGAGTGCATCCGGCGGGATGTAGAGATCGACGGGCAGGCTGAGCATGGGCGAGCCCCGCACCAAGGCGAAGGGCACCACCTCGAAGGGCATCTCTTCCTGCTGGCCCGGTCGCAACGGCCGCTCGACAACCCGATCCGCGACGTCCTCGATCCCGGCCTGAAGCCGCAGCGGATCAGTCACCCTGCGCTCGCCTTACCAGCATGCATCCGTTGAGTGCGCCTGATGCTCAGGTCATCACCAACGACATCGCATAACGGACCTCTTCAAGGGTCTCGTGCGCGACATCACGCGCCCGCTCACAGCCCTCGTTGATGATACTGCGCAGCAAATCGGGCTGGGAGGCATAGTCTTCGGCGCGCTGCTGGATCGGGACAAGCTCAGCGAGTACGGCGTCGATCACCGGCTGCTTGCACTCGAGACAGCCGATCCCGGCGGAGCGGCACCCCTCCTGCACCCAGTCCCGAACCTGATCGTCGGAATAGACCAGATGGAACTGCCAAACCGGACACTTCTCCGGATCGCCCGGATCGGTCCTGCGCACCCTCGCGGGATCGGTCGGCATGGTCCGAAGGGCCTTCTCGACATGGCGCGGATCATCGCGAAGAGCAATCGTATTGCCGTAAGACTTGGACATCTTCTGCCCATCGATGCCCGGCATCTTGGATGCCTTGGTCAGCAAGGGCGTCGGTTCCGGCAGGATCACGCGCCCGCCGCCCTCGAGATAGCCGAGCAGACGCTCACGATCCGACAGGGTGATGTTGGCCTGCCCCTGCAGGAGCGCGTGGGCCACCTCGAGCGCCTCTTGATCGCCCTTCTCCTGGTAGCTTCGTCTGAGCCGGTCGAATAGCTTGGCGTTCTTCTTCCCCATCTTGCGCTGGGCCTCGATCGCCTTGTCCTCGAAGCCGGGCTCACGACCATAGAGGTGGTTGAAGCGACGTGCGACCTCGCGGGTCAGCTCGACATGAGCGACCTGGTCCTCCCCGACAGGGACCTGTCCGGCCTTGTACATCAGGATGTCCGCGCTTTGGAGCAGCGGATAGCCTAGAAACCCATAGGTCGCGAGATCCCGCTCCTTCAGCCTCTCCTGCTGATCCTTGTAGCTCGGCACGCGCTCCAGCCAGCCCAAGGGGGTGATCATGGAGAGCAGCAGATGCAGCTCCGCATGCTCCGGGACCCGAGACTGGATGAAGAGCGTCGCCGAGCCCGGATTGATCCCCGCGGCCAGCCAGTCGATCACCATCTCGTGGGTGCACCCCGGGATCATCGAGGGATCTTCATAGTGCGTGGTCAGTGCGTGCCAATCGGCGACGAAGAAGAAGCACTCGTACTCGTGCTGCAGCTCCAGCCAATTCTTGAGAACGCCATGATAATGCCCCAGATGGAGACGTCCCGTTGGACGCATCCCGGAGAGGACGCGCGAGTGGTGTAAAGAGACGGAGTTCAAGGTGTTGCAGCCTCGTATCAGACGAAGAAGAGCTCTCTGACGATCCCCGAGCCAGGGAGCAGATCCACTGTCCCGATCACGATGGGCAGTAAGACCGCACCCAGGAGTCCAGTCACGAGCAGAGCCAGCAGGATGATCAAGCCGAAGGGCTCCAGTCGCGAGAATTGGATCGCCAATTTCGGGGGCAGCATGGCATTCAATACCCTTCCGCCGTCAAGCGGCAGAAGCGGCATCAGGTTGAGCACCATCAGAAAAACATTGATGAGAACCCCGGCGGCGCCCATGTAGATCAAAGGCATGGCGACCCATTGAATCGTCGGGAGCAGAAGCATGCCGACCTTGATCATACCCCCCCAGAACAGGGCCATGACGAGGTTCGCACCCGGCCCGGCCACTGCCACGAGGGCCATGTCGCGACGCGGATGCCGGAGGTTGCGCCAGTTGACGGGCACCGGTTTCGCCCAACCGAACAGGAATCCCACCAGGAAAAAGGTCGCGAGCGGGACGAGGATGGTCCCGATCGGGTCGATGTGCTTGATCGGATTGAAGGTCACGCGCCCGAGCATCAGAGCGGTCCGATCGCCGAGCCGGCTGGCGACCCAACCATGTGCCGCCTCATGGACGGTGATGGCGAACAGGACCGGAATGACGAGGACCGCAAGCAGTTGGTAAGGGTTGAGGGCTTCCATCGCGGCATTATACGCGCCGCATCGGGGGCTGCCGCTTATTCCTCAAACAAGCCCGCATCGCCCTTGCCGATACGCGTGACGCTCGGCGGATCAGTGGTCATATCGACCACGGTGGTCGGCTCAAGGCCACAGAAACCGCCGTCGATGATGAGGTCGACATGCTTGTCGAGCAGGTCGCGCATCTCCTCGGGATCCGTGAGTGGTCGGTCGTGCTCGGGCAGGATGAGAGTGGTGCTGAGGATGGGTTGGTCCATCTCACCGAGCAGTGCGCGACAGATCTCGTTGTCGGGGACGCGTATCCCGATCGTCTTGCGCCTGGGATGCAGAAGGCGGCGCGGAACCTGCTTTGTCGCCTCGTGGATGAAGGTATAGGGTCCGGGGGTGAGACTCTTCAATAAACGAAAGGCCTGGTTGTCGATCCTGGCATAGGTCGTGATCTCGGAGAGATCGCGACAGACGAGGGTGAAATTGTGCTTGTCGTCGAGCCTTCGGATACGGCGGATACGCTCCATCGCCGACTTCTCGCCGATCTGACAGCCCATCGCATAGGACGAATCGGTCGGATAGAGGATGACACCTCCCTCCAACAGGATCTCGACCGAGCGGCGGATGAGACGCGTCTGCGGATTCGCGGGATGGATCTGGAAGAACTGCGCCATCGATCGGTCTCAACCAACAGCAGCGCGATGGGGTCGCGGCGCCTCGTCCAGGTGGGCCCAGTCATGCCAGATCGGCGTGCAGCCCGCGGGGAGCGGCGGCAGGCGCCCCAGGTCGATCCATGGATTGTCGGGCCCATGGAAGTCCGATCCGGCCGATGCGAGCAAACGCTGCTCGCGTGCGACACCGGCAAAGGTCAGGGTCTCGTCGCGACTGTGGCTCCCCGAGACGACCTCCAGCCCGGCTCCACCGCACTCGCGCAGCTCGCCGAGCAATTTGAGAAGCCGGGTTCGGGTGAGCTTGTAGCGCGCCGGGTGAGCGATGACGGCCTGTCCGCCGGCGCCGCGAATCCAGCGCGTCGCCTCCTCGAGTGTTGCCCATTCGCCAGGAACGTGTCCGGGCTTACCCGTCACCAGGAAGCGGCTGAAGACATCCCTAAGATCGGTGGCGCGACCTTGTTGAACCAGGAATCGGGCAAAATGAGTCCGACCGATCAAACGTCCATTCGAAAACGCCCTGGCGCCTTCGTAGGCACCCTCGATACCTTGCTTCGCCAGGCGGCGCCCGATCTCCTCGGCACGCCAGCCACGATAGGCCAGAAGCCGGCTCAGTCCGTCCTGGAGCTCGGGATTCTCGGGGTCGATGTTGAGTCCGACGACATGGACGGTGCGACCGCCCCAGGTCACCGAGATCTCAACCCCCGCAATGAGCTGGATGCCGAGCGCATCGGCCGTGATCTGCGCCTCCGCCAGGCCATCGGTCGTATCATGATCGGTCAGGGCGATGACCTGGACACTGGCGTCGGACGCCCGCCGCATGAGTGCCTCGGGCGACAGGGTACCGTCGGAGGCAGTGGAATGACTGTGGAGATCGGGGCTTTGCATCATCGGCCTAGTCTAACGCATGCCTCGAGGCGGCGTGAGACTGCGCACGAGACGGGGATGAATTGGCTTGCTATATTTTCGAGATAGGGCGATCGGGGTCCCCTTACAACGGCTCGGCTCGTCGTCACACCAGTCCGAGGGCCGTCCGGATGGGTCTGTCGCACGATTCGTCAATGCATTCCCGCTTTCAGGATGAGGCCATCATGCTCCCGAAGGTCGACCTCAGCGATATCGCGGACGAGCTCCAGAGGCTCGGCGAAGAGATCCAGCGTGTATTCGACGACTCGGATCGAGACATCGAGCCGGCACCTCAAGTGTTGCTGCTGGGCCTGGAGCAACTGCTCGACACACTCAGGGCGAGCGATGCCGACACACCCAGCGAAGCCGCGCAGGCGTTGCGCGCGGCGACAGGCTCCGAGCCCGACGCCCTGCTCGACCACGGACTCGATCTACTGCGCCAACTCGCCGCAGTCGCTGCACAGCTGGGGCAGGACCAACAGGCGAGGGCGATCGAGGTGCTCGCGGTACCTTTCTCCTGCTGGATGCTGCGCCGCGATGGCGAGTTGTCGCAACCGGAAGGCGTCGTCCATGCCTTGGCGACACTCGCGAACCGATTGCACCATCCGGATGAGCTGACGGAGCTCTATGGCATGATGGGCGAGATCGCCGACGGCATCAGTCCGGACCTCATTCTAGGGATGGATCCAACCAATCCGACCGATCCCTGGCTCCTTCTGACGATCAACCGAGGCATCGTCGCGACCAGAAGCCATCAGCCGGCGCTGATGACCGAGGCATTCGACGCCATCGTCGAGCAACTCCCGGATCATGCCCCCCACTTCTTTCGCGAGGGCATGGGACAGATGGAGGTACAGGACTACCCCCTCCAGGTCCGCGAGGTCATGCAACGGTACTATGACCGCTGGTGCAGTGGGCAAAGGCTGCACTGAGGAGGACCTGATGATCCGCCATCCCTGACAAACATCAGCGCACGGAGATCGCCTAACCGGGAATCAGATGTTTCTGTAGGCGATACAGAAGGGTATCTCGTGTCAAACCGAGCAGACGGGCGGCCCGGCTCTTATTGCCGCCCGCCAGCGAGAGGGCTTGCCGGATCAGCTCCGCCTCGAGCCCGTTCAAATCGATCCCGTTAGGCGGCAGTGCGAAACCAATGTCATGCTCGGACGCAGGTGCCCCGCGCACCACATCCGTCGGCAGGTTCTCGGGGCCAACATCCGTGCCTGGAAGCAGGATCACCAGACGCTCGCACAGATTGGCCAGCTCGCGCAGATTCCCCGGCCAGGTGTAGCGGCGGAGTAGACGTTCGGCGCCCGGCTTGAGGCGCGGTGGATCCAACTGATGCCGCTTCGCTGCGATCCCGATGAAGTGCTGCGTGAGCGCCGATATATCGAGCGCCCGCTCACGCAACGGAGGCACAGCCAGCGGAACGACGCAGAGGCGCAGATAGAGATCGCGACGGAACCCTCCTTGCCGGACCAGGCGATCCAGATCCATTGCGGACGCCGCGATGATCCGCAGATGACGTGTATCGCGGGCCGCGTCCTGCTCCGCGATCACGTGCAGCAGCCGCGCCTGGTCTGCAGCATCCAAGTCACCGACCTCGTCCAGATAGAGGCTCGCAGGGAGACTCGGGATGGTCTCGAGACAATGATCGAGCGCACCGGACAATGCCCCCGTGCAGGCGAACGCACGGAATGGCCTCTGACGTCGCACGCTGACGGCATGGATCGCTCGCGCCAGTGTTTCCTTGCCGGTGCCGGGCTCACCCAGGAGCAGCACACCCACATCGGTTGCCGCCACCATGGAAAGCGCGTTGCGAAGTCTGGCAAAGGTTGGAGAATCGCCAATCAAGGTCGTCATTAGACCGGGTCCGGAATGATATGCATCGTTTTCGTCTCGCCTCGACCTCGCTTGAGCCTGTAGCCTCGGCGTTCAACACGAGTCATCAATTGTATCCGTTGAAATTCAAAGTCCACAATCCGAGCGAGATCACCCCGATGCCGGCGATGGCCTGGAAGCGCCGGTCTTGCCCGAGACGATAGAGACGACCGGCGAAGAGCCCACCCGCGAGCAGGACCGGCAAGGTCCCCGCACCGAATAACGCCATGTAAAAGGCTCCAGCGAAGGCACCGCCCAGCGCCGGAGTGCTGAGCAGCATGCTATAGACCAGACCGCAAGGCAGCCACCCCCAGATCATACCGAACAGGACCGCACCCGGCAGCGTCGTCACCGGAAGCAGGCGTCGGCCAATGGGCTCGAGACGTCGCCACAAGGGCACTCCCAACCGCTCCACCATGACGAAACGCGGAAACCAGCCGCCAATGTAAAGCCCGATGCCGACGAGGATGGCCGCGGCAAGCCAACGCATCCCGTCATAGAGCCAGGGCCACCCGCTCAGCCCGAGCAAGGCGGCGCCGAATGTCCCCCAGACGGCACCGGCCAGGGCGTAGCTCCCGATGCGCCCCACATTGAAGGCCAGCACGAAGACGCCGAGTCGCCCGGGTCGATCACGAGTCTCCGCGGGCAACGCGTAGCTCATGGCGCCGGCAATGCCCCCGCACATCCCGATACAGTGCATAGCGCTGAGCAGCCCGACGACGAACGCGAGAGCGTAGGTCGTGCTCATGCAATGCGCTCCGGCTCAGATGGATCATGGCATGACCGATCCGAGCCGGACCCGGCGCGATGAGATTCCCTGGGGCTCATGAATCCACTCACCTCTGCCCTTCTTGCCGCGGGCTCGCCCTCAAGGCGACCTCTCTCGCGGGCTCGCAAGCAGACTAAACAAACAGAGATTCGACCGCGATGACATCGGTCATCCGGTTGGGCGCCGAGTCGTCGTGCCTGGTGCTGGAGATTTTCAGCCCTGACGCCTTATATTGTCGATTCAGTGTCGAATGAAATACTGAAATAACGAGGACGGGACTCATGGCATCACTGAACCTGGACCATATCCAACCCCTGCAGGACAAGCTCGACCAACATCCGATCTACAGCGCCATCGAGCGCATCGAGGACCTGCGGGTCTTCATGAGTCATCACGTCTTCTCGGTCTGGGACTTCATGTCGCTGATCAAGTCGCTTCAGGCTCGGCTCGCACCCATCCAGGTGCCCTGGATGCCTCACGGCGACCCGAGCCTGCGCTACTTCATCAATCAACTGGTGCTCGAAGAGGAGTCGGACTCTGCGCCCATCGGCAACGGCGGGGTCGAGTACGGCAGCCACTTCGAGCTCTACTGCCGGGCCATGACAGAGATCGGCGCCGACGGCGAGATGCCGAGACGTTTCCTCGACCTGGTCGCGGAGCAGGGCATCGACGCGGCACTCTATTCGCCCATGGTGCCGATTCCGTCACGCTACTTCACCGAAACCACCTTCTGCTTCATCCGCGAGGACAAGCCGCACCTGGTCGCCGCGGCGCTGGCCCTCGGGCGCGAGAGGCTGATCCCCACCATGTTTCGCCGGTTCCTCGAGCGTATGCAGATCACGGAGTCCCAGGCACCCGCCTTCCACTACTATCTGAATCGCCATATCCATCTCGACGAGGACTTCCACGGTCCCTTGTCGCTCAAGCTCCTCGAGCATCTCTGCGGGGATGACCCCAACCGGATCGAAGAGGCGGAGACAGCGGCCGAGGAGGCACTCTGCGCGCGCATTCGCTTCTGGGACGGCGTGCTGGAGGCGATCCAGACAGCACGCATGAGCTGAGGAGACACTGATCAAAAGCGTTTCCCGCGATTCGGAAACCAGGTTTTCGAATCGCGTGCTGATGTTTGCCAGGGATGGCGAATCATCAGCAACTTGATCAGGAGGCTCGACCGACTGCCGGATGCTGGACGCGGCTGAGGCGCTATCCGGCTCACCATATGCACGCTGGCCCTCACTTGTATCGACGTCCCATGCCTCCATTTTCCTGAGGGTGATCAATCTGTAACTTTTGGCCACCTTGGAGCAGTCAGCATGACCGTATCGATCAGTGTTCCCCTCGACAACGAGGGCTTTCTCGCAGACCGTGACGACTGGAGCGAGGAGGTTGCCATCGAGCTGGCCAAGGCGGATGAGTTCGAGATGACCGAGCAGGTGATGACCTTCATCCGTGAGGCCCGGGCGATGTACGAAAGCGATGGCGTCGTGCCGCCGATCCGGATTTTCGCGAAGAAGCAAAAGGTCTCGACCAAAGAGCTCTACGACATCTTCAAGAAAGGCCCCATGAAGCTGATCTGCAAATGGGGCGGCTTACCCAAGCCCACGGGATGCGTCTAACCAACCGATGCTTTTATAACAAAATCATTTCGAGGACTTGATCCATGTCTGTACTTTTCCAGCAGAAAGGCGATCCCCTAACCAAACGCGAGTCCGACCCGGGTTACCGCATCGGATGGCGCAGCAAGCTCAAATTCGAGAAGGGACACCTCGATGGTGAGATGACCTACGGCGATGCCTGCATGAAGGCGGCGGAGCTGGCGGCTCAAGACCCATCCAAGACCTTCTTCGCGGAGCCGATCTTCACCGAGACCACCGTTTAGGGGATTTCCGGGAAAGGATCCACCGACCTGCAGGGCCTGCAGGCCTTGCCGGCATGCGCAGCCGCGGGATCTTGATTCCCGGAGATCGCCTTAGACGTGCATGCAGGAGCGCTTAGAGATGGATCGGGTCGCACCCTGCCGCCCCACCCATTTGAGAATCATTTGCAATTAGGCCGGCTCCGGAATAGCATTTGCGTTGGCGACGAGGCCGACTTGTCAACCGCATGTTCCGAGGAGACCTGCTGATGCCCCGACCCGGCACCTTCCCTCCCCTTGCGGTATCCCACGACCTCGGAAACCGGCTGAAGCCTCTTAGAGATCCTTGATGCGGAGAACGCACGATGTTCGTTCAACCTGGTCAGCGCCGCCCCGATGGGACCGATCCGCTTGAGATGTCCAACCCAACCGTCAAGGGCTTTCCGCTCATGATGGCGGACGAGGGTGCGCGCGTTTGTGTCCTGTCGCTCCAAGGGGGCAAAGGACTGACCACTCGGCTGACGGAGCTCGGGTTGAACATCGGGACCGAGCTGCGCGTCGTCCAACGCCAAGGTGGCGGCTTATTGGTCGCCCGAGGCGAGTCGCGCATTGCGCTTGGCGCCGGCATGGCCGCCAAGATTCAGGTCACTCCGCTGGGCTGAAGGCCGATACAGGAAAAGCCGGCGGTCAGCTCCCCATTCGATTCTCTGCACGATGCTAAACAGATGACGACCCTCAAAGACATGAAGGCCGGCGACCGCGGCCGCGTCCAGGGCTTCGATTCGGCCGCGCCGGCCTATCGACGCAAGCTCCTGTCGATGGGCTTGACGCCCGGAGTCGAGCTCCAGGTGATCCGGGTCGCGCCGCTCGGCGATCCCGTCGAGGTGCGGGTGCGCGGCTCCTCTGTCAGCCTGCGCAGAGACGAGGCATCGGCCCTGCTGGTGGAGTCACTGACATGAGCAAACCATTGACGATCGGCGTGGTCGGTAACCCCAATTGCGGGAAAACGACACTCTTCAATGCCTTGACGGGATCGCGTCAGCGCGTCGGGAATTGGCCTGGCGTGACGGTGGAGCGAAAGGTCGGGCGCTATCGCTTCGAGGGAGCAATCGTACATCTGGCGGACCTCCCGGGCACCTATTCGCTGGACGTCTCCGATCATGACCTGTCGCTGGACGAGCGCATCGCAAGGGATTTCATCCATGATCGCGAGGCCGATCTGGTCCTCAACATCCTGGATGCGACGAACCTCGAGCGTAACCTCTATCTCACGACACAACTGATCGAGATGGGCCGACCCCTGGTCCTGGCCCTGAACATGATGGATGTGGTCCGCGAACGTGGCCTCAAGGTCGACGTCGGGACCCTCGCGGACCGGCTCGGCTGCCCGGTTGTCCCAATCTCCGCCGCCACGGGAGAGGGCATCGCAGACCTCAAGCGCGTCCTCCTCGAGAGCCACTCGGCGCGTCCGGTCCCCAAGGTCCAGATCCCCTATCAGCCGTCCCTCGAAAAGGCGATCGCCGCGCTCCTGCCGCGTCTCGACCCGATCGCCCGCGACAACGGCGACTCACCCCGCTGGCTCGCCGCGCGCCTGCTCGAGGGCGACGACCTCGCCCGGCGCCTGGTCGATGACCGGGTGGCACCTGACGAGATCCGCGACCTTCTGGGCGACCAGGCCGACGACATCGACATCCTGATCGCCGACGCCCGATACAGCTTCGCACACGCGATGACTCAGGCCACGGTCAAACAGACCGGCGTCGTCTCGCGCAACCTGTCCGACCGGATCGACCGGGTCATGCTCAATCGGATGCTCGGGATTCCGATCTTCCTGGCCGTGATGTACCTGATGTTCATGTTCACCATCAACATCGGCGGGGCCTTCATCGACGTCTTCGACCAGGCCGCCGGCACCCTCTTCGTCGAGGGTACGGCGCATGTCCTCGCCGCTGGCGGCGCGCCCGAGTGGGTAATCCTGCTCCTGGCCAACGGCATCGGCGGCGGTGTCCAGGTGGTCGCGACCTTCATCCCCATCATCGCCTTCCTCTACCTCTTCATGTCCGTCCTGGAGGACTCGGGCTACATGGCCCGGGCCGCCTTTGTGATGGACCGCTTCATGCGCGCCGTCGGCCTGCCGGGTAAGTCGTTCGTGCCACTCCTGGTGGGCTTCGGCTGCAACGTTCCTGCGATCATGGCCTCGCGCACCCTCGAGAACCAGCGCGACCGGACCATGACGGTCCTCATGACCCCCTTCATGTCCTGCGGTGCACGTCTGCCGGTGTACGTCCTCTTTGCCGCGGCCTTCTTCCCGGTCGGCGGTCAGAATGTGGTCTTCGGGCTCTATCTGATCGGCATCGCGGTCGCGGTGCTGACCGGATTTGTCATGAAGGGCACGCTGCTCAAGGGTGAAGCGACCCCCTTCATCATGGAGCTGCCGCCTTACCATCTCCCGACACTGAAAGGCGTGGCGCTGCGTGCGCTCGATCGGACCCAAGGGTTCGTGGTGCGCGCCGGACGGGTCATCGTCCCGATGGTCCTGGTGCTCAACGTCTTGAACAGCGTCGGCACGGACGGCTCCTTCGGAAACGAGGACAGCGACAAATCGGTCCTCGCCGAGATCGGCCGGACCATCTCCCCGGCCTTCGCGCCCATGGGTCTCGACGCCGAGAACTGGCCGGCAACAGTCGGTATCTTTACCGGGATTCTGGCAAAGGAGGCCGTGGTCGGGACCCTGAACGCGACCTATTCGGCCCTGGCCGCCGCCGATGCGGGCCAGGCCGAGGAGGAGACGCCGTTCGATCTTCAGGCCGGCTTGCTGGCTGCCTTGGCCACGATCCCGTCAAACCTCGCCGATGCACTCGGGAACTGGGACGACCCGCTGGGCCTCGACGTCGGCGACCTCAGCGACACCGCAGCGGTGGTCGAGGAACAAGAGCTTGCCACTGGCACCTTCGGCGCCATGGCCGCGCGTTTCGACGGCGCCGCCGGCGCCTTCGCTTATCTGCTCTTCATCCTGTTGTATGCCCCCTGTGTCGCGGCCATCGCGGCGATCTACCGCGAAACCTCGCCTGGCTGGGCGGTCTTCGCGGTGCTCTGGACGACTTCTCTGGGCTATATCGTTGCCACGGTCTTCTATCAGAGCGCCATCTTCGGTCGTAACCCGGCCAGCTCGGCGGCCTGGATCGCCGGTATGCTCAGCATCTTCATTGCCGTGGTGCTCGCCATGCGCTACTGGGCACAGCGCGGTCCGACTGTGAATGCGCTGGTCCGTGAAGGGGCCTGAGGACGCGCGGACCGGATCAGCGTTTTCCGCGGCACCTGGATGTGCGGCCATGCTCAGTCGCCCGAGCGACTGAGCATGGAGCGATTCGGAAACCTCACTTTCGAGACGCGCTCATTTTTGCCGGGGATTGCATATCGTCCACTTCTCACAAACGCCTTTTGAAAAGGACGGAGACGATGATCATATCGGAGCTCATCGGTTATCTTGAGCAGCACCGACGGGTCGGCCTGACGGACTTGGCCTATCGCTTCGATGCCAGTCCGGATGCGCTCAGGGGGATGCTGGCCATACTGGAGCGTAAGGGCCGTGTCCGCCGGATGACCGGATCCGCAGGATGCAGCCCGGGCTGCGGCAAGTGTGACCCGACAGGGATCGAGACCTTTGAGTGGATTGGCGAAGGGGGCCGCGACCGGCCTCCGACGGCACCCTGACGTTGTTCCGCACCGAATGTCTCGGACCGAGCACAGTTCATCCGACGACTGACGAGACTGCCCATGTACAGCCACGACATCAGCGACTGGGGCCATAGTCACGACTTCGCGACCGCCGACCAACGGGACGCAGAGCGGCGCACACGCTGGGTCGTGGGTCTGACGCTCGTCGCCATGACCGTGGAGTTGGTCGCCGGTTGGGTCACAGGCTCGATGGCGCTCCTCGCCGACGGTTGGCACATGGGCAGTCACGCCGCGGCGCTCGGCATCGCGGCCTATGCCTACGCATTCGCACGCCGACGCGGGGCGGATCCGCGCTTCACCTTCGGAACCGGCAAGGTCTCCTCGCTGGCTGGATATTCGAGTGCCATCCTGTTGGCTGCAGGCGCCATCTGGATGTTGTTCGAATCACTGAGCCGGCTCGTCAATCCGGTCGAGATCCGCTATGGAGAGGCGATGATCGTCGCGACCTTCGGTCTCGCCGTGAATCTGTGGAGTGCCTGGTTGCTGGGGCACTCGGGGCACCAGCACCATCATCATGGGCATGGAGATCTGCATGAGCATGAACACCATCATACCCATGAACAGGCCCATGAACATGCTCACGGCCACGCCGACATCCAGGACCACAATCTCAAGGCCGCGTACCTGCATGTGATCGCGGATGCCCTGACGTCTGTCCTCGCGCTGGTAGCACTGGCGATGGGCATGCTCTACGGCTGGGCCTTCATGGACCCCATGATGGGAATCGTGGGCGCCATCCTGATCAGCCGGTGGTCTTGGGGCTTGGCCCGCCAGAGTGCGCAGGTGCTGGTCGATGCGGAAGACCATGGCGCCATCGAGCAGGAGATCCGCGGCCTGATCGAGGCCGATGCCGACAATCAGGTCGCCGACCTGCATGTCTGGCGCATCGCACCGTCCGGCCGCGCCTGTATCCTCTCACTCGTGACGCATCAACCTCGCCAAGTCGAGCACTACCGGACCCTGCTGGCTCCGGTCTCCGGCTTACTCCACGTCACGGTCGAGGTCAACCATTGCCAAAAGGCAAGCTGCGGACCCCGTCCACACACGATGCCGACTTAGGGCGAGAACCGCAGCGTGATTGCAGCAACCCTAGTGCTGGAGAGTGGAACTCCTGATACCGTTTGTGAAGTCTGCACGGTAACATGATGGATATACTCACCATCACTTGCCTCGACCTTTTCGCTATGGCCCGCTGTATTGCTGCCCCCATTGACCTGACCTGTAAACCCCGCCGTCGTCTCGAGGCCATCGTGCGCCAGCACAAGGCGCCGCAAAGGCTTGTGACGCGGGCGCGGATTATTCTGCTCGGCGCAGACGGCGTCGGCGTGCGCGAGAGCGCCGAACGACTGGGCCTCGGGCGTGCCACCGTCCAGCGTTGGCGGGCCCGGTGGCAAGCCAGCGCGGGCCGGCCGTTCCACGAGCGCCTGGCGGATTTGCCGCGGCGGGGGACGCCGCCAACGTTCACGCCCGAGCAGATCTGCGCGATCATTGCGCTGGCGTGTGAGGCGCCCGGCGACAGCGGCTTGCCCATCACGCACTGGACCCATGCGGCACTGGCCGCCGAGGCGATGCAGCGCGGCATCGTTGCGGAGATCTCCGCCCACTCGGTCGGCCGTTTCCTGCGCGAGGTCGATCTGAAGCCACATCGCACCCGCGGCTGGATCAACAGCCCGCGCGATGCCAAGTTCGAGGAGAAATGCCGCGATGTCTGCGAGACCTATCGCTTGGCGCCGGAGCGTGCCGCCGCCGGTATCGAGACCCACAGCATCGATGAGATGACCGGCGTGCAGGCCCTGGAACGCGCGGCGCCGACCCTGCCGATGCGCCCGGGACGCACCGAGCGACGCGAATTCGAATACATTCGTCACGGCACCCTCACGCTGATCGCCGCCTTCAATGTCGTCACCGGTCAGGTCACTTATCGCCTCGGACCGACCCGCACCGAGGTGGACTTCGCCCGGTGGCTGGCCGAGCTGCTCGCCAGCCGCAGCGCCACCGCGCACTGGCATCTGATCATGGACAACCTCAACATCCACGCCTCCGAGGCGATGGTGCGCCTCATCGCCGAGGCGATCGACTTTCAGGGCGATCTGGGCGTCAAAGGCAAACGCGGCATCCTCAAGTCGGTCTCCACCCGCGAGAAATTCCTGCGTGACCCGAGCCATCGCATCGTGATTCATTTCACCCCGAAACACGCCTCCTGGCTCAATCAGATCGAGATGTGGTTTTCGATCCTCGCACGCAAAGTGATTCGCCGCGGGAGCTTCACCTCGGTCGAGGATTTGCAGAACAAGGTTTCCGCGTTCATCGACTTCTTCAATACCACGCTGGCGAAGCCGTTTCGTTGGACCTATGAGGGAAAACCACTGGCGGCGTAAGCCATCCCAACGGTCTCGGGATTTCTACAGCGCAGCACTAGAGAGACCACAGGCCTGCGTCGCCATCGGGCGGTCGCCTATTCCGCCCGATTCGGTTAAATTTTAAACCGCGTCTCACCGAGATCGAGGACATCTCCAAAGCCCAACGCAAAACGAAAATGACGCATGTCACTCTGGACGCGGTTTAGATGTCCCGAGGGTCGGGAACGAGCGGTTGCCGCGGCTCCGGCCGCGGAAGCCTCCGCAGGGTCGCCGCGACATCCCTGCTGAAATCGCCCAAGGCCGCGCTCATGGCCGCGATCAGTGCACCCTCGTCCTTGGGCTCGGCCAATGGGCGGCGGTACTGGGTCTCCTCCACACGCAGGACCTGATCTCTTTGGTGGTCGAGCACGATCCATCGCATCCGCAGTATGGCGTCACCATCGGAGCTGCCCTCGAATGCCAGCACATTGGCCGTGACCCGGAAATCCAAGGGATAGCGAACCTCGGTCGGGAAGACGAAGACGCTCGTCGTACCAAGCAAGGACGACATGTTGTCGGCCCAGACCCTCAGGAAGTCATCCTGCAGGGTCCCGCCCCAGCGGTGGAACTCATCGATGGACAGCCGATTCCCCGCGTCACGCCTGACGATCTGGGGCCGATCCAGGAACTGAGGGAAACTGACCGGGCCCAGACCGACTCCCAACGCCGTGCTCGGCGCTCCGGCGGCATCCCTGAGCTCGGGCATGGCGGTCAGGGTATAGAAGCTCGAAGGCGGTGTCGTGGCGCAGCCCGCCGACATCATCGCGACTGCAGCGACGACCCACCCGAATCCCCTTATATTCATCGACCTCCTCCTTTACCCCTCAACAATGCCTCGGGGTGACGCTCCAAATAATCAGCCATGATCCGAAGCGATCGGGCCGCCCCGGAGATCTCCTGCAGGGTTCTCCGCAACTCCACTGAGATGGGTGAACCCTCTTCGATAAACTGGCGGGCACCCCTCAGTGTCTCTGTCGTCTGTCTGAGGGTCGCCGTCAGCTCGGGCGCAATCCCGGTATTGAGCTGCTCCGTCAACACGCGGACCTCGGTCAGCGTTTGCTCAAGCTCGGCGATGCCCTGCTTGACCGCGGCTGAATTGACCAGCTCGCTCGCGCCCGCAAGCGTCTCGGTCAAATCCTGACCGATGCGATCGAACGGAAACGACTCGAGGCGATCGAGGATCTCCGTCACCTTGTTGGTGATGGCCTCGAGCGAGCCCGGCATCGTCGGCAGGACATCATAGTCACCGTGCCTGACAACCAGCGCACGCGGGGCATTGGGATAAAGGTCGAGCTCGACATAGAGCTGACCCGTGAGCAGACTCCCTGTCTTGAGCTGCCCGCGCAAACCCTTGGCGACCAACTGTTTGATCATACCTACCCCGTCAAGCTTGGTGGGGTCGCCGCGAACGGCGACACGATCCGGCTCGACCTCGATCAGCACCGGGATATGAAACTGGAGGTCCTCGACGCTGAGCTGCAACTGGACATCCAGGACCTTCCCGATCGTGATCCCGCGGAGCAGCACGGGTGCGCCGACGTTGAGTCCGCGCACAGATCCATCGAAGAAGAGCAGATACCGCTCCTTGTGCGGATAGATCTTCTCATGAGCCTTGTCGCGGCTTGGATAGAGCGGAAAAACGTGATCGACGCTCGGCCGCTCTCCCGGCGCATCGATGGTATCCGGGGTATCGAAGGCGACCCCGCCGATCAAGACGGCCATCAGCGATTGAGTATCCACCTTGACGCCCGATGCGCTGATCGAAAAATCGACCCCGCTCGCATTCCAAAACCGCGTGCTCGTCGAGACCAGCCGATCATGGGGCGCAAAGACGAAGAGGTCGATGCTGACCGCCTCGCCGTCATCGTCGAGCGAAAACCCCGCCACCTGTCCGACCTGGATCTGGCGATAGTAGACGGGCGAGCCGATGTTCAAGGATCCCAAGGTCGGCGAGCGCAGGCGGAACCGAGTACCTGGCTCTTGGGTCGTGAACAGCGGCGGCTCTTCGAGGGCCTTGAACGATCGAGCATCCTTGCCCTCCAGGACGGGATCGATCGCGATGAACGAGCCGGACAGCAGGGTCTCGAGTCCGGAGACGCCGCTGGCCGTCACGCGCGGGCGCTCGACCCAGAACCGCGTACCCTCCGTCAGGAAATCCTCGGACCCGTGCTTCAGCTCGGCCGTGACGATGACACTCTTCAGGTCCGGGCTCACATCGATCGCCGTGACTTGGCCGACATCCACATCCTTGAATTTCACTTTGGTCTTCCCGGCTTGCAAGCCGGACGCCGAGCTGAGCTCGATCTTGATGGTCGGACCCCGCTCGGAGATGGCTTTGACGGCGAGCCAGGACCCGATCAGCAGGGCCACGAGCGGAATCAGCCAGACGAGCGAGACCCCGCTGCGACCCTTGACGATCGCCCGCGGTCCCTCGTCAAGCGGATCCGGCGGGGGCGGGCGAGGCCGCGCACTCTCGATCTCCGACATGTCCTTGCTCCAATGCATCCCAGATCAGCCTGGGATCGAACGACATCGCGGCGAGCATGGTCAAGACCACGACCGCACAAAAAAACACTGCACCAATCTCCGCCTGAACACTCGCCAGATTCCCAAGCCGCACCAGCGCGACCAGGATGGTGACCACGTAGATGTCCACCATCGACCATCGACCGATCGCCTCCGTGATCCGGTAGAGACGCGTGCGCTCGCGCGGTCGCCACGCGGAGCGGAGGTGGACGGACAGGAGGAGAAAGACCAGGACCAGCAACTTCAGGAGCGGCACGAAGACGCTGGCGATAAAGATCACGCCGGCCAACGGCCACATCCCATGATCCAGCATGAAGTAGACGCCGCTCATGATGGTATCCGATTGGGTCCGTCCGAGCGATGTCACGGTCATGATCGGCAGCAGATTGGCCGGGATGTAACAGATGACGGCGGCGATCAACAGCGCCCAGGTCCGCTGCAAGCTCTCGGGTTTTCGTCGATGCAGCACGTCGGTGCAACGCGGGCAACGCAGACGATCGAGGTCGCGCAAGGCGGCCGATGATGGAACCACCAGCTCACAGACGTCGCAGGAGCAATGGGGCTCGCCGCGCCGCACGGGCTGCGAGAGATCGGCCTCGATCGGCACCCGTGACCAGACGAGATCCGGGTCCAAGGCCGCCTGGGCTGCCGCCAGGACGAAGATCAAGACCACGAAGGCGAAGAGCGATGCCCCGGGAACAATGGTCGCCATCGTGGCGAGCTTGACGACCGAGACCAGGATACCGAGCATGAAGACGTCCATCATGCCCCAGGGTGCAAGTGTGCGCACCCAGCGAAAGAGTCGCGGCAACCAAGACGGCATCCGGTTTAGGCTCAGCGGCACCAACACGGCCAGCAGAAGAGCCAACTGAAGGCCCGGCGCCAGGATGCTGGTGAACAAGACAACGGCGGCGATGGGCCAGTCGCCCGCCTGATAGAGATCGACGACACCCGTGATCAGGGTCGTTTGGGTGCCCTGCCCCTGCATCTCGAAGGATAGAAATGGAAAGCTGTTCGCGACGATGAAAAGCAGGATCCCGGCGATCGTCAGGGCCAGCGTCCGGTTCAGGCTATCCGGTCGATTGCGATGCAGGACGCTCCCGCATCGCACGCACTGAGCCGACCCGCCTTGCGGCACCATCGGGACCTGCTGGAGCAGACCACATTCGAGACATTCGGTCAGCGAATCTTGTGCCATAGAGACTCAGGGGCCTGTCCTGATCAGGACATGGTCGGGTGCTCCCGGTGCGAGGGGCGTTCGATGCGGCGAAAAATCCATGTGTACTCGGTATACTGGGGATCCCCGTCCGGGCGTCAGATGCCCGGGTTAGAGGCCTGCTCGGCCTTGCCTTCAAAGATCACCGAATCAAATCCATGACAACGAATCACGAGTCAGACCGCGTCCGCCCGAGCAGTGACGGACTCATGCGAGGTCGAGCCCGGATGGACAGCTCGAACGTCATCCAAGACGCGGTTTGACCAATGACCCGCATCGACTTCTACAGCCTGGAGACCAACAGCGGTGGCGATCGTTTCATCCTGACCTGCCGGCTGGTGGAACGGATCCGCGAGACCGGCGCACGTGTGCTGATCCACTGCCCTCACCCCGAGCAGGCGAGACATCTGGACCGGCTGCTGTGGACCTTCCGCGAGGACAGCTTCCTCCCCCATGGACTCGTCGGCAAGACCGACGAGGCCCTGACACCGATTCTCATCAGCGCTGACGGCACACCAGAGCGCGAGGACCAGGTGTTGATCAACCTCTCGACCGAGGTCCCGGACTTCTTCGGGCGCTTCGAGCGTCTCTGCGAGCCCATCGACCACGACCCGAGCGTCCGTCTCGCCGGACGCGAGCGTTATCGCTACTACCGGGATCGCGGATATCCGCTTGAGCATCACGAGATACGGATCTGATCAGGTCCGAGATCGCGCCGCTCGAAACAACCAGTAGGACCCAAGCGCAAAGGCCGCCGTTCCGACCGCCGTCAGGATCTGCTCCAACCAGTGCAGGACGAGTGAATCCGGCGAGGCCATCGCGATCGGCGGCAGGGCGAAGACCATCGCCAGATTCACCCCAAAGAGGACAGCCGCGCCTTTGAGGCCGAGCCGCAGAGCGCTGGCGATCAGCGCGAGGGTCAGGATCAGATTGGCGATACTGGCGAGTCCCAACAGCGGCAGGAACCAACCCCTCGGAATCCCCAGAACAAGCGTTCGCGCCGCGACGGCGCAGGCGACGACCAGGATGACGGCGCCCACCAGGTACCTCAGCCGCGCGGTTTGAGTGTGTCCCCGAAGCCGGAGAAAGACGCCGGCGATGGCACCGGCCAACAGTGCGAATCCGGGCGCCATCAGCGGAAAGAGCGCAATCGCGAGCCAGGTCAGGTCGACACCGGTCGTGACGAGAATCAGCTTCCAGGTCGCTTTCGTCAAACCACCGAGCAGGACCAAAGCACCACCCAGCCAGGCCATCTGCCGATTGATCGGGTCTAGGGCCTCAACCAGGCGTGCGAGAAACCACAGCGCAAGACCAGTGAAGCCAACCGGAAGCAGATTGAAGAGCGCCAGCGATAAGGTCAGCTCGGACATCGAACGGGACCTCCGTAAATCGCGGTTGACGAATGGGGAATTCCGACTATATTTATCAACCAAGCGATGTGGTTTTATGTCGCCATAAATATAATCGATCCACCAAAGCCCGAGGATATTCGCGATGAGCCAAACAGCCGTCCATCAGCAGACCCCGCCGAAACACCGGGCGCTGCCCGTCGATGAAGATGGATTCCTGATCGACCCGGCACTCTGGAATGCGGGCATGGCCCGCGTCATCGCTGAGCTCGACGATGTCGGACCGCTCGGCCCCGACCATTGGTCGATCATCTACTATCTGCGCGAGCACCGCATGACCTATGGCGCCATCCCGCCGGTGTCCCAGATCTGCCGCACCCACGGGATGGAACGAGACTCGGTCCGGCGCCTGTTCGGCTCCTGCCGTCAGGCCTGGCGCATCGCGGGACTGCCGCACCCGGGAGAAGAAGCGCTCAGCTACATGAGCTGAACCGCGTCCCTGCTGAGCATCATTTGTGATCCGGGTCGTTTGAGGCGAGTCCAGACTCATCTCAAACCGCGGCGGCAGTGGGACGTGGGTGAGATGAACCCTCCACGCCGCCTCGAGTCATGGCCGTGCTCCGGAGACGCCGGCCGGGCTCTCCCTATCCGACAGACAACCCCTCCACCCGCTGGAAGCCGCGCGGTAAGAGCCGCCCTCGGCGTCCGCGATCACCTTGATAGACATCGAGATCGGCTGGTTTCAGGGTCAAGGTGCGTTTCCCGGACAGCACCAGCAGACTCCCGCCTTCCGGAACCACTGCGATCGCCGTCATCCACTCCTCCCGGGCCGCGGCGCGAGCCGACGGGATCCCGATGATCTTGTTGCCCTTGCCGCGCGGCATCTCGGGCAGCTCGGAGACGGGAAAGAGCAAGAGATGGCCGCTGGTGGTCACGGCGGCGAGTCTAGCCCCTCCGGTGTCCCAAACGTCTCCACCCAAGGGGACCGGCGTCAGCACCTCGGCCCCTTTAGGCAGGGTCAGCACCGCCTTGCCGGCCTTGGCCTTGGCATAGAGGTCATCCACCCTCGCGATGAAGCCGTAACCGGCGTCGGATGCCAGCAGCAGACGGACCTCGGGCGCCTCACCCAAGACCGCCTTGAAGCGCGCACCCGGGGGCGGATCCAGCCGGCCGGTCAGAGGCTCACCCTGACCACGCGCCGAGGGAAGACTGTGCGCAGGTAAGGAATAACTCCGTCCAGTCGAATCGAGGAAGACCAGCGTCTGATTGCTGCGCACCCGCGCAGCCATGAGGAACTGGTCGCCTGCACGATAGCTGAGCCCCACAGGATCGACCTCGTGACCCTTGGCTGCACGCACCCAGCCCTTCTCCGAAAGAACCACGGTCACCGGCTCACTCGGGGCCAGATCGATCTCGTCGATCGCCGCCGCGTTTGCCCTCGTCACCAGGGGCGAGCGCCGGGGATCGCCGTGCTTCTCGGCGTAAGTGGTGATCTCCTCGGAGATCAGCCGCTTGAGCGCATGCTCATCACCCAGGATGGCCTGCAACCCGTCGCGCTCCGTTGCGAGCTCTGCCTGCTCGGCCCGGATCTTGATTTCCTCCAAGCGCGCGAGCTGGCGCAGTCGCGTATTGAGGACATAGTCGGCCTGGGCATCGGACAGCGCGAACCGCTCCATCAGCACCGGCTTGGGCTCGTCCTCGGTGCGGACGATGCGGATCACCTCATCGATATTGAGAAAGGCGATCAGCAACCCGTCCAACAGGTGCAGGCGCTCCATGACCTTGTCCAGGCGATGCTGAGAGCGCCGACGCACGGTCTCGGTCCGGTAGCTCAGCCACTCGACGAGGATCTCGCGCAGACCCATGACACGCGGTCGGCCGTTCAGCGCGATCATGTTCATGTTCACCCGGTAACTTCGTTCCAGGTCCGTGGTCGCAAACAGGTGCAGCATCAGACGGTCGACATCGACCCGATTGGAGCGCGGCACGATCACCAATCGGGTCGGAAACTCATGGTCGGACTCGTCACGGAAGTCCTCGATCATCGGCAGCTTCTTGGCGTTGAACTGCTGCGCGATCTGCTCCAGGACGCGGCTGCCGGAGACCTGATAGGGCAAGGCCGTAATCAGGATCTCGCCGCGCTCGAGCTCGTAGACCGCGCGCTGCTTCAGGCTCCCGCCGCCGGTCTGGTAGATCTTCATCAGATCCTCGCGCGACGTGACGATCTCGCCTGCGGTCGCGAAATCCGGCCCCGGCACGAAGCGCATCAGGTCATCAAGGGTCGCGTCCGGGTGGTCCAGCAGATGAATACAGGCGCGGGCCACCTCGCGAAGGTTGTGCGACGGGATGTCGGTCGCCATGCCGACAGCGATGCCGGTCGCCCCGTTGAGCAGCAGGTTCGGCAGGCGCGCCGGGAGCAGCTTGGGCTCCTCCAGTGTCCCGTCGAAGTTGGGTTGCCAATCGACGGTACCCTGGTCGACCTCGTCGAGCAGGAGGTCGGCGTAGGGGGTGAGGCGTGACTCGGTATAGCGCATCGCCGCGAACGACTTGGGGTCATCCGGCGAGCCCCAGTTGCCCTGTCCGTCGACCAATGGATACCGATAGCTGAAGGGCTGCGCCATCAGCACCATGGCCTCGTAACAGGCCGAGTCCCCGTGCGGATGGAACTTGCCCAGCACGTCACCGACGGTGCGCGCGGATTTCTTGAACTTGGCCGCAGCCGAGAGTCCCAGCTCCGACATGGCGTAGAGGATGCGCCGCTGAACCGGCTTGAGTCCGTCGCCCAGATGGGGCAGTGCGCGGTCGAGGATGACGTACATGGAATAGTCCAGATACGCCTTCTCGGTGAAGTCCTTCAGCGGCAGGCGCTCGAGCCCCTCCGCGTTGTAGGTCGTGGTTTCCGTCATGCCGTCGTCTTGCGCTCACTGAATCCGCGGTCGGGCATGATGCGACAAGACGCGGCCCGGAACAAATCCCGCTCCCGGGAACGCCGACTTCAGTCAGCGCGAGGCGAAGGCGTTGCGGATTCAGAAGGTCCTGCACGGTCGGCGGAGTGTCTCGCCGACCGTAGTCGGCGGTCCCGCGGGTCGCGGCCACCCCGAGGCCGGGCCTTTAACCCTAAACCAATGGAGTACATCAGGATGACATATCAATTCGAGCCCGATGAGGCAGTCGACACCGGCCTGCGTCGCATCGCGAAGGAGCTGATCGACGACGCGATCGCCTGGAGTGAAAAACCGGATGCGGACCTGCACGAGGCCGTGCACGAGGTGCGAAAGGACTGCAAGAAGATCCGAGGTCTGCTTCGGATCGTGCGGCCTGCGGCGCCGAAGCTCTATGCTGCGGAGAACGCCGCCTTTCGCGATGCGGCCGCATCACTATCCTTTATCCGCGACATCGAGGCATCGATCGAGAGTCATGACGCATTGATGGCCCGCTTCGAGGACGAGATGGACCAAGAGTCCCTCGCACCGATACGGGCTGCACTGTCAGGATATAAGCACCATGTTTCCGAGACTGCCGGCGATCTGGAGGGCCGGCTCGCCGAGTTTCGCATGGCGATGCTGGACGCACGCGAGCGGGTCGAGACCTGGAAGCTGCCCAAGAAAAGGCAAAAGGGTGACGGCTGGCAACTCCTGGAGGCAGGCCTTTCCAAGACGTACCAACGCGGTCGTCGGGCCATGGCTGCTGCCTACGACGCCCCGAGCGTCGAGGCATTCCATGACTGGCGAAAGCGCGCCAAATACCTGCGTTACCATATTCGCCTGTTGCGCCCGGCCTGGCCGCAGCTGCTGAGGCAAACCCATGAGGAGGTCAAGACGCTGGGCGAGCTGCTTGGCGATGACCACGACCTCGCAGTGCTGAGAGAAGTCCTGCCGCTGGCCTTGGAGTCCGTCCCCGATCCGCAGCAAACCCCTTCGATCCAGGCATTGATCGAGCAGCGCAGCCTCGAGTTGCGTGGACAGGCCCATTGGCTCGGGTTGCGCATCTATGCCGAGCCACAGAAAGCGATGCGCAAACGCATGCATGCATACTGGAGCGCGGCGTGGCGCGAGCAGCGTCGTTCGGCGCAGGCTTGATCGCCGGCCCGGCCGGCAGCGAGGCTTGTGGCCGGATCTGCCGAACCCGTCCGGGTCGCCCTCAACCCGCTCAGGGCGAGGTCTTGGTCGGCGGCGCCGAGGCGGGACAGCACAGCAGCCAATAGCTTGCTCCCGCAGCGAGTCCGCAGACGCCCATCCCGAGCAGCATCGGGGCCGCGTCCCCGGTGTGCGCCAGACTGACGAGCGACCCCATCACCGCCCCGAGACCGAAGCGCGAAGCACCGGAGAAGGCCGACGCCGTCCCCGCCATGCGAGCGAAGTGGGCCATGAACCCGGCCATGGAGTTGCCGAGCACGACACCCGCCATCCCCAGATAGAGCAGCGTGGCACCGACGATGGCCCAGAAGGGCGGCACCCCCCAAAGCCCCAAGCCCAGCAGCAGCAGCGCTGCCCCGACCTGAGCTCCGAGACCCAGGCTCAGCAACCGCTCCGTGCCCAAGCGCATGACCAGTCGGGCATTCAGGGCGGTCACGACCATGGCCAGGGCGACGTTGGCACCGAAGAAGACCCCGAACCAGGCGACCGGAACCCGGTGCAGCTCGATGTAGACGAAGGGTGAGGTCACGATGTAGGTCATCATGCCGCCGAAGGAGAAGGCCCCTGTCAGCAGATACCCCAGGCCGACTCGATGCCGAAGCAAGGTCAGATAGTTCCGCAGAACCCGGGGCAACTCGGGCGGGTGGCGATGCGCGGGCGGCAGGGTCTCCGGGATCAGTTGAAAGAAGAGCCCGCTCGCGGTCAACCCCAAGGCCAGGAGCGCGACGAAGACCCAGTGCCAGTCCACGTAGGAGACGATGGCCCCGCCGATCGACGGCGCCAGGAGGGGCGCCAGGGCCGTCGTCAACATCACCAGACTCATCACCCGCGCATAGTGATCACGCTCGAAGAGATCCCGCACCAGGGCCGGCACCGTCACCGCCACCGCCGCGCCGCCAAGCCCTTGGACGGCGCGTCCCAACAGCAGCGCATCCATCCGCTCGGCCAAGACGCACATGAGTGCACCCAGGCAAAAGAGCGCCAGACCGCCGCCGATGGTCGCGCGCCGTCCGAGCACATCCGAGGCCGGGCCCAGTGCCAATTGGGCCAAGGCAAAGACGCCCAGGTACGCGGTCACGCTGAGCTGCGCCAGCTCGATCGTCGAGTCCAGGTCCTGCGCGATCGCAGGCAGGCTCGGCAGATACATATCGATAGCGAAGGGCGTCAGCCCGGAGAGCAGACCCAGGGTCAGGAGCGTCGAAAGGCGAATCTGCATGGGTCCTCCGGGCCGCCCTGGGCCCGCAGGCCGAAGACCGGGAGAGTAACGGCCGGAACGGACGAGGGCCAGCGCCTCGCCCTCTTCGCCCACGAGCGCGAGGCGGACCGCGTCGGCCGCGATCTTATGACGGAGGCCGGCTTCGATCCCCGAGCCAGTCCGGCGCTCTAGCGGAACATTGCCGCAGCAGGCGGGGGCCTGCTGCCGGCCTTCCTCTCCACCCATACATCCCACGGCAGTCGTATGGAGGAGCTGGTCGAGGGCATGGGGCAAGCCGTCGAGCTGTTCCGGCAAGCCCGTGCCGCCGGGCGTGAGTCACGGTGTACGCCGCCGTGATTCGAGAGCCATCGCGACTTCGACTACCCCTCGCCGACCGAGCGGCCGACCCATGTCAACCTGAGGTTCCCTCGGTTTTTGCGTCGTGCCTCAGAACCAGCGCTTGACGCGGAAAAACACAAGCATCCCCAAGGCCAGGATCAGCATTAGCCCCAAGAGGCCGAAATAGCCCCAGTGCCACGCAAGCTCCGGCATGTACTCGAAGTTCATGCCATAAACGGTGTGGTCGTAGACATCCCGCAGGAAGACCCGTGTGGTCTCGCCGACCAGCTCCGAGTCCGCGCGCTGCAGACCGCCGATGAGCTCGCGGAGCGGCCAGACCGACTTGCGGAGCTGAATCATTTCACGCTTGAAGTTATGGATCGCCTCCAGAGTCTTGGTGCCGGGAGCAGCGAAAAGCTCTTGCTCGAGGTCTTCGATGTCGTCGCCGATGCTCTCCAGCGTGGTGAAGTAGCGGTCGACCACGACATCGATCAGTGCATAGGCGAGGAAATCCGGCCCCATCGCGCGGCCGCGACTCTTGCCGTTTCGTAATCGCCCGCGAACACCATCGAACACGGGACCGCTCTTCTCTTGGAATGAAAGAACGAAGTTTGGTCCCAGGATCAAGCTGATCTGCTCGACCCGGAACCCATCCTCCTTGTCGTAAAAGGGAATTTTCAGAACCAGGAACAGGTAGTCGCCGTAGTCCTCCAATTTCGGTCGATGGTCGCTGTTGAGGATATCTTCGAGAACCAAGGGATGCAGGCCGAAACAGTCGCCGAGGGTCTCGATGTGGCCGACCTCGTGGATCCCGTTGATGTTGACCCAGGAGACGGATCGACTCTTGTCGAATCCGCAGCAGCGGTCGACCTCGCTGATGCCGAAGGTGGCCTCGGAGAAGTGCTCGGCATCGTAGATGACGAGATCGAACGTGATGGGCTCCTGACTCGGCTCTCCTACATGCACCAGAGTCCCGGGCGGTGCCCCGATCTTACGAGCCGGACGCTTTCTGAGCAGCTTCTTGCGAGCCATGTGGCAACTCCTCGCGGGGCGGAGCCCGAGGATAGGACAGGGAGATGCCCGGGTACAGGCCGTCGCAGCCCAAATTACGGCGGGACCGAGATCCGAGCCCAATTGTTCTCGCAGAGGCTGCGGTCGAGGGTGGTGTAGGAGTTGCGCTGGGTGAACGTCACATCGAAGCGCTCCTCTAAGGCGGAGCGCCATGCCGGATGGAACGGCCGCGCCATGACGCTCCCCTGGTCGGTATCCACCCGAGACGTGCCACAGGGGCGCTGAGCCGCGAACGCGGTCCGCGCCTCCGCTTTCCACCGTTGCGCCTCGGAGCGATCGGTCCCCATTGAGACGCGAGCCGAGGTCTCGCCGCGCCGGCCGCTACCCCAAGCGGCCGACAAATCCCGGAAGGCCCGCGGCCTCCGGTGAGCTCGCCAGATAGAGGGCATAGGCCACCTTGTCGGCATAGTCGTCCGGATCCGCCTTGCGGATGTCCTCCAGGGTCATCTCCATGCACTTCTTCTGACAGGTTAGCTGCTCGTCGAAGATCACCCGGGTCCGGAAGAAGCTACCCCACTTGAACTCCGCAAAGATCGCATTGCTCGGATCCTTGACATAGCCATACCGCTCGCGCACGACCCAGGACAGGCTACGGTAGAGGTCGTTGTCCAGATCATTGACGTGCTGTTTCAGCGTTGCCGGATTCGAGGGGCCGGCGCCCAAGGCGTCGAACGGGTAGACCCAGTTATTCGCGGCCATCGCCTTCCAGAATCGGTCCCCTGCAATGGGGTTCCAGTTGCGGGTGACCTCGACCGGGATCTCCATATCTCCCTTGGCCCGCCACAGGGAAATCGACAGATGATGGTGATCGATGAGGTAAAAGCGGCCGCTGTTCCCGATGATGATCGGGACGGTGCGCTGCAGGAGATATACCTCATATAGGCACAATCTCGCATTTTCTGAATGCCTGGAATTTCAGCGTGAGTAAAGAGTCAAGCTCCTTCTTATGTGTGGTGTGCGTTTGTTTTAGGCAGTCGGTGATTGCATTTCTGAACTCGGCGAAATTGGGGTAGTATTTTGAGTAGAGCACTTTTTTCTTGACGAACTTCCACAGCCTCTCGATCAGGTTTAAATTCGGCGAATAAGCGGGAAGATAAAGCAGGTCGATATTCAGTTGCGCAGCCAGCGCTGTGACGAGATTGCACTTCTGGTAGCGCGCATTGTCCATCACCAGCGTGATCGGCACGTCGAGATTCAGCATGGCAATGCGTCGCAAGAGGTCGCAGACGCTTTCTGCGGTGATATAGGTATCGTTCGTCACCATCACCAGTTCGTGCGTGATCGCGTTCAATGCACCGAGCACGTTGAATCGCTTTCTCCCGGCGGACGTCTTGACAAAGAGGCGGGAGAACGACCACAGAATACCGAGAAAAGAACCTAATACAAAGTGAGCAGCATCGACAAAAAAATAGCGCGTTTACCCTGTCTGGCTTCTTCGAGGCGGGGCTCTAACTTGTTGATGCGAAAATGTTCTTGCTTCTCCGGGTCGGCTCCCGATGGGATGGTTCCGACGCGTCTCGGAGCCATTCCGAGTGATTTGAGGAACCTCCCGACAACGCTTGGACTGCGCTTGATTCCCGTGAGCTCCTCAATCATGGCCGCCGCCTCGTTGATGGTCGCAGGCGGATGCGCGCGGAAATGGGCCTCAAGTCGATAGCGATGCTGCTCCAACTCGCTGATCGGGGCGTAGAAGTTGAACTCCATCAGCGTCTTGATACCACCGGACTGAAACATCCCGAGGTACTGCCGTAAGGTGTTGCTGGAAACTCCCGCGAGCCGACAAATCTCCCAGTGCGCAAGGCCCTGGCTCTTCAGCCACAGCACATCCATTCGTCTGCGCACCCTCGGGTGCGGATGCACGTAACGCAACTTCTGTATTGTCTTCAAATCCTGCTCGGAGAATTCGATTCTGATCATCGTCGCAAAAAACCTACAAGGCGGCCCGTCGGTAGCAACAAGTCTAACTCAGAGTCAGAGCGTTATCGAGCATTGCTGAGAGTCGACATGAGGAAAGTGCAATTTATGCTTATAGGAGGTATAGTCCACCAGCTGCTCGCCCTTCTTGTCCTTGATCTTCGCGACCTTGGCGTTCACCTCGTCCATGCCCACCGCGTTCTGGGTCGGCAAGAGGTCACTGAGCTTGAGGCGTCCCAGGCTGCCCTGCGGGCTCCCGGCATCGATCTTGGGGAGAAAATCGAACAGCTCGTCGTTCTTCTTGGTCATGGATGACTCCTGGTCTTTGGTGGATACCCCCTGATTGGCATCCGTGCCTGCGCGAAGCCCCGCTTCCCGTTTTTCAAACTTGCCGTTCGAGTCGCCGGGCGCGCGTTCCTCGACCGGTACGCCGACCTCGGGACATTCGGGTCTTCGGATTCCACGTCCTTGGGCTCGAAGCGGCAGACCCGAATGTTACGGTCTCATGACAGTAGGCTAGCATAAGTGCCCGACCGATGGCCGAGTGCGCTGCTAGGATGATCGCAAGCCCAATCAGGCGTGAAGGCCCTTATCCGTCGGCATCGCTCGAGTGGCTTTGCATGGCACCCTTTATGGCACCGACGCGCGCCGCGTGGATCCGCTGAGGAATAAGCCGTGGCTCGCGAGTGGCGCGGGCGACAGCACCGACGTCCAGAGCGGTGGCTGCAGCATGCAACCGGCGTAAGGTCGCGCCCTGGGGATACTCACGCTCGGCATAGCCGGTGCGCCCGCGGTAGTCGGCCTCGCAAGCGGTCAGCATCCGATGGAAACGCTCGGGGCGACGGAAGGCATCCGAGCCCTCGAGGAGGTCGAGGATGGTCGCCGCACGGAGCTCGTCGACCTTGTGGACCAGGCCGTGATAGCGCGCGGTGATCCTTGCAAGCTCGCGGCAACGGCCGGGAATTCGGAAGCGATCGCAGACTGCTTCCAGGAGATCGACGCTACGTTCCTCGTGTCCCTTGTGGCTCGGCAGGATCTCCGCCGGCGTGGTGCCCTTGCCGAGGTCGTGGCAGAGAGCCGCGAAGCGGACCGAGAGGTCGGACGACAGACGCGCGGCCATGTCGACCACCAGCATCACATGCACACCCGTGTCGACCTCAGGGTGCCACTTGGCCGGCTGCGGGACACCCCAGAGTCGATCGACCTCGGGCAGCAGACGGACCAGAGCCCCACATTCGCGCAGGACCTCGAAGAAGGGCGAGGGCCGATCCTCTGCAAGTGCCCGTGCCAGCTCCTGCCAGACCCGCTCCGGGATCAGCGCATCCACCTCGCCCGCTTCGACCATGGCGCGCATCAGCCCCATGGTCTCGGGGGCGATACGAAAACCCAAATCATCGAAGCGGGCTGCAAAGCGCGCCACACGCAGGATCCTGACCGGGTCCTCGGCAAAGGCCGGCGACACGTGCCTCAGCACACGCGCATCGAGGTCGGCGAGACCGCCGTAGGGGTCGATCAAGGTCCCCGACGGATCCTCGGCAAGGGCATTGATGGTTAGATCCCGGCGTTGCAGGTCCTCCTCGAGCGTGACATCCGGCTCGGCATGGACCGCGAACCCGTGATAGCCGGGCGCGGTCTTGCGCTCGGTGCGTGCCAACGCGTATTCGTCTTTGGTCTGAGGGTGAAGAAAAACCGGAAAGTCCTTACCGACCTGCTGGAATCCACGGGAGAGCAGGTCACCGGGCGTCGCACCGACCACGACGAAATCCCGCTCGCCCGCGGCGCGCCCCAACAAACGGTCACGCACGGCGCCGCCCACAAGGTAGGTCCGCAGACCAGCGGTGACACTCACGGCGATCGACCCTGGAATAGACCGGGACAGGTGCGGGGCTGGATGGCCTCCGCGCGACCCGGGATGAATCGAGCACGCAGCATATTCGGCACCTGTGGTCTCATGTCGATGATCATCTGTTCACGGGATTATATCGAGCACGGACTTGCGGGTAGAATCCAGGGTCCAACCCGCCACCCGAGACCCGAAGACCATGAGATTGTTTGGATACCTGATCCTGTTCGCGCTGATCGGTTACGGCGTCTGGCCCTATTTCACGGTCTTCCGCCTCGATGAGGCCATCAACCAGGAGGGCACCGCTCAACTCTCCACGATGGCCGATCTGCCGGCGATCCGCGCCAACTACAAGTCGCGGGTCACCGCCGGTGTGGATGGCCTCTTCCCATCCGGCGACCCCGACAGCGTCACGGGCTGGATCCGACAGAACGTCGACCGTCTTGGCGACTCCGCACTCGAGCAAGCCATCACCCTGCCATGGGTGCGCGACACCTTACGCGGGGCCGTCACGAAAGCCACCGGCCAGAGCCCTCCCTACCTGCTCGGCGGGATCGACTTCGCGTTCTTCGAATCACACAGCCGGTTTCTCATCCGGATCGGCGACCTGGGCCATTCACCGACCCATGTGCGGATGACCCGCCAGGGGACGGACTGGAAGATCACCGACATCATCCAGTGACGGATGCGGTGGAGAGACCCTCGCCAAGCGTGGCTGATCCGACTCCTGCGACGGACGCATAGCGCAATCATGGGCGACCCACACGTCTGCTTGGAAGTCATGATCATCGCACCCGCCTGCCGTCGCGGTCATCGAGGCCCTTTGGCGGGCTTGACCAGCTTGCTGTGGTCGATCAGCAAGAGCGCGCAGCTCGGACATCGCCAAGCCATGTTGACAGCCGGACGCACGGAGAGACTGATGGTATTGGGCAATGCACTTCCGACATGAGCGAATATCCCGGGCGGTCCCTTGCCGCGGGATGACCAGATCGCACCTTTCCCGAGCATGACCCAGCCAGCCGCCATGTCGGCACCGCAATCCGGACAGCGATAGAGACGCCCCGACCAGAGCGAGGGCGTCGAGGGAACCTCCCGGGCGTTCCCCTGGATCTTGCGCACGATCGCCCAGAGTGCAATGAGTGCCGCGATGGCGACAACCACCCCGGCCCAAAGCGCGAGTGTCGGACTCATTTCAAGCACCAACCGAGCCCGGATGGCCTGATTGGGATCCGCATATCCGTCACCTTATCACCTCGAGGTTTCACCACCGACGTTCCTCCGAAACCCTAGAATAACGGCTTGACCGCGCGGTTGGAGGATTTGTCGAGTGTCGTATCCACATCTGTGCGCTCTGGATCGACACTCCTACTGGCCGCGCGGACCAGTCCGTCCAAGTAATGACCGATCAACTCTTCCGTCAAGACCTTGGCCGGGGCATCACCGCCGATCGCGAGCTTGCCCGTCAGCGCGAGGACGCTGATCCCATGCACCCCGCCCCAAAGCGACTGAGCCGCACGGCGCACCTCGACCGCACTCAATCCCGGGGCCAGGGCCGCGATGTACTCGGCTACCAGGAGAAAGAGTCCCTCGACCTTACGGGAGAGTGGCTCGGGGAGCTCGCCTCCCTCGGCCAGCCTGTGCTCGAAGACCAATCGCCAACGCACCGGGTGCGCCGAGGCGAACGCCAGGTAAGCGCACCCCATCGCCAAGAGTGATTCGCGCGGTCTCGAAGGTTCTTGCAGCGCTGTATCAAGGTGTCTTCGCAACTCGTCGAGGGTGCGCTCGTTGACCTGAAGGATGAGGTCTTCGCGGTTTTTAAAGACGAAATAGAGGCTGCCGACCGTGTAGCCGATCCGAGCAGCCACCGCCCGCGTCGTCAGCCGCTCCGGTCCATCCGCCTCCAGGAGCGCCACGGCTGCATCAAGCGCCATGGCAACCAGCTCCTCTTTGCTGTGATCACCGCGTCTACCCATGATTGCCCTCCAGACTCCAGACTCCAGAAAGATTTTATTTGAACAATGCTTAGTTTTCGACTATAAAAATAAACGACGTTTAAATAAGCCGGCCAACCCGGCTTTTTCGAGGCGTCTTAATTGAACATCGTTTAGATTCTGGAGGTCTGTCATGTCCGGTATGACCCGTCTGATCAGAACCCTTGCCCAGTCGTTGACCATCCTCTGGCTCACCACATCCATGAGCCAAGCCGCAGGGCTGCTCACCCCGACCGATGGGAGCCTGCCCGCACTCACGATCCGCGACCATCAGGTCGATGTCCTGGTCCAGGACGGCTATGCCGTGACGACCGTGGACCAGGTCTTCAGCAACCCACATGGGCAGGACCTGGAGGCAAACTACTCCTTTCCGATCCCCGAGCATGGGACCGTGGCTGACTTCACCGTCTGGATCGACGGCAAACCCGTGACGGGCGAGGTCCTGCCGAAGGACCAGGCCGAAGACCTGTACCAATCCGAGCGCACCGCCGGACGCGACGCCGGCATCGCCACCCGGGACGCCTATCGGACCTTCGATATCCGGGTTGCACCGGTGCGTGCCGGTCAGGACACACGCGTTCGGTTTGTTTATCTCCAGCCGATCGGCATCGATCACGGCATCGCACGCTATGTCTATCCTTTGGAGGAAGGGGGCGTCGACGAGACCAGGCTCGCCTTCTGGACAGCAAGCCCCGAGGTCGAGGACCGATTCCAATTCGACCTGCGCCTGCGTTCGGGCTATCCCGTCGAAGCGGTGAGGATGCCGAATACAAATGGCGCACTCGTGCACAAGCTCGACGAGCAGCGCTGGGATCTCAGTCTCCGCAGCGGGATTTCCGATAAGCTCGTCGAGGACGCGCCGACCGACCCCTTCTCGACCGGCAAAGCTTATCGTCTGGATCAGGATCTGGTGGTCTACTGGCGCCTCGCGCAGGATCTCCCCGGCAGCCTCGATCTGGTGACCTATAAGCCGGATCCGGCCGGCCGCGGCACCTTCATGCTCACCCTGACGCCCGGCGATGACCTTCAGCCGATCAGTCAGGGCACGGACTGGATCTTCGTGCTCGACCGCTCCGGCTCGATGCAGGGCAAATACGGGACGCTGGCCGAAGGGGTCAGACAGGCGCTCGGCAAGCTCCACCCCGACGACCGCTTCCGGATCATGACCTTCAACAACAGCGCTCGGGAGCTGACCCGAGGCTATGAACCAGCAACCGCCGAGGCTGCGCGCGAATGGGCCGAGCGGGTCGCGGCCGAGCAGCCGAACGGCGGTACCAATCTCTATGCCGGACTCAAGCTTGCTTTGGATCGCATCGACGCCGACCGGACCAGCGGTATCCTGCTGGTCACCGATGGGGTGGCCAATGTCGGCGAAACCGAGCAGCGCAACTTCCTTCGTCTTCTCGAGAAAAAGGACGTCCGACTCTTTACCTTCATCATGGGCAACAGCGCCAACCGGCCGCTGCTCGAGGCCCTGACCCAAGCCTCCGACGGCTTCGCCCGCTCGGAATCGAGCGCCGCAACGCCACCCGGAGCGACATCGAACGCGCCGCTCGCAAGCAACGCGCCCTGCAGACTCCGGCGAGCCCGCGTGTCGACCAGGTCGAGCCCATGTTCGGCGGGAACCGGGCGACCCACTCCAGTGGTGGCTCGGGCGGCGGCGCTGGCGCACTCTCGCATTGGGAGGTCGCGCTCATGCTCCTCGGCGCCGTGGCCATCCTCCTGATCCGCCGTCGGACGTCGAGGAGGGTCGATGACGGGCTCGGGGCCGCACACCGCCCGGTGGGTCCGCAGCGCTGATTCACAGCATGTGCCCGATCGGTCGGTCCGGTGGATGAGGCGCGCGGCAGGGCGTTCAGGGTGACCTTCACTGCTCTCCGGCGCCGCATCCACCAAGGCCCTCGCCGTCCCCGGCGAGCCTGGATCAGGGCTCGCTGGTCCTCGACCGACTTCGGAGGCGTTGTCATGCCGACTCAGATCCCCTACACGCTCGCCATCGCAGGCGCGGCGATCATCCTCTACCTGGCGCTCGGGCCAGTGCCTGCGGTCCTGATCCAGGATCTCGCCATTCCGCTGAGTGCCGAGCCCTGGCGTCTTTTCACGGCCCACCTGGCCCATAGCGACCGGGTTCACCTGGGTCTGGATGTCGCCGGCCTGCTGTTGGTGGGCTGGCTCTACGAACCCCTCTTACGCGGCAGGATGACCACACTCCTGACACTGGGCGCGCCCACGCTCATCGCTGCGATCATGCTACTGGAGCCCGGCATCACCGCCTATTGTGGTCTCTCCGGAGTCGTCAACCTCATCGTCGGGGCCGGACTCGTCGCTGCCTGGCGAGCCAGGTGGACAGAGCTTCTGCCGATACTCTTCGCCCTCGCCGTCGCGGTCAAGATCCTGATCGAGGTCGCCGGCCAGGAGGCGATCTTCAGCGAGACGGCCTGGGCACCGGTGCACGCCGCGCATGCGGCCGGCTTTCTGATCGGGGCCATGCTTGAAATGGCGAGATTGTCTAAGATTAGGCACATCGCCAAATCACACGAGGACATCCCAATGGCGCCCAGCAGCGGCCCACGTCACGCCAAAACCGGTAAACCCATCGACAGCGCCAAGCTGGATCGCGTCGTAGCCGACGCCCGCAAGGCCAGCGACGAGCGGGCCGCCGGTTATCGGGAGCAGGCACTGAAGCTCTATGACTGGGTCTGCGGGCGGTGCGCACGCACCTTCACCCGCGAGAACCTGCGCGAGCTGACCGTCCACCACAAGGACATGGATCACGACAACAATCCGCCCGACGGCAGCAACTGGGAGCTTCTCTGCGTTTACTGCCACGACAACGAGCATCAGAAGTACGAGGAGCACCTGGCGGCACTCGCCGGCGGCCGCGTGACCAAGGCGGGAGGCTCTGGAAAACAGACGACTCACAACCCCTTCGAGGGACTCGCCGATCTACTGAAAAAAGGCAGCTGACCGCAGAGACGCGCCGCGGACACGCACCCGACCTGCACGAGCCACGTCCTCGCGGTCGGTCTCTTCGAGTGCGGATTCGATGCCGCGCAGGGGGCCGTCGATCTCGGGCCAACGCCGTTCATCCCGCGGGCGAGCAGCCCGATGGCCCGATCCAGTCGTGCGTCGGTCTCTTCGCAGAGCCCTTCTGCGGAGGTCTCCGGCGCGACGTCCGAGAGCTCGGAAAGCGGGCGCTGAAGACCGGATTCTGAAAGTTAGAATATGATGATATTCTAGACTCTCGTCAGGAGGATGCGGGGTGACGCCGATCGTCTCAGTCGACCAGGACCAGTTTCCGGATCGATGGGCCGCTCAAAATGCGGGGTTACTGAAACGCCCATTGAATCAGCGTTTCCCGCGGCACATGGGTGTGCCGATGTTCGCCACGGATGGCGCACCTTCAGCGTCTCCTCAGGCGGCTCGACATCCCGACTGATCTGGCGCAAAACCAGGGCCGATCCCCCGCGCCTTTCGATGGATCTTCGCGTAAGGTAGGCTCCGTACCTCTGTAGTCCGAAGGTAGCCCAGAATGGATGACACACTCCAAAGACTCCTCGAGGCCGAGATGCGGGCCGAGAAGATCGCCCAGCAGGCCGAGGCGGAGCAGGAACGCATCATTCAGAAGGCGATGGCGGACGCCAAGAGCGAGAACGAGCGCTTCACCGCACGCATCCCCGACCTGCATCGCGGCTTCATCAAGAAGGCGGAGGATCGCGCCGAGCAGAATGTCGCGGAGCTGCGCCGCCGCTATGACGAACGACACGTGCAGCTGCGCGATCAGGCCGAGCGACGTGAGTCGGAGGCGCTCGAGGCCGCCTTCCAGGTCCTGATCGACCCAGCGCGTTGAGACCGGACCGAGTCCCGACCGACGCCATTTCAGATCTCTTGATCCGCTGCCCCCCATGAGCTTCACCGCCGACCAAGCCTACCTGAACACGAGGATCTCCGTGATGGCGACCCGATTGTTCGAGCCGACGGTGATCAGCACCCTGTCACGCCTGCCTTTGACCGCACTGGCTGAGCGCTTTGGCCTGACCGCGATCTTGGATGAGCAACAATCGACCCGGACCCGCAGCCGGGCGGTCGAGCAGAGCCTGATTCAGGTCTTACTCGCCGAGCTCCTGGTCCTGGCTCGACCCATGAATACGGCCGAGCGCTCACTGGTCCTCGACTGGGGCGGCAAATACGCCCTCTTCAACCTCAAGACCCTCATTCGCGGGAAACTCTACGACCTCGACCAGAAAGAGATCCGCGACAACCTCTTCGAGCTGCCGGAGCACATGCGATTGTCGGACGAGGTTCGCGCCGAGCTCTTTCGGGCGGAGAACGTCCTGGAGCTCTTGCGTCAGCTGGAGGCCGGGGCCCATCGCACCATTGCTCGGCAGGCGCGTGAGGTGTACGAGCAGCAGCGTGAGCCTTTTGCGTTGGAGGCCGCGATCGACCAGCGCTATTACGCCGGTCTCCTCCGCCAGGCCATGGCGTTCACGGATCATCACCTGGACCCCTTGAAACGCCTGATCGGCGCCGAGCTCGATCGGATCAATCTGCTTTGGCTCCTTCGCTTCCGCTTCTCCTATCTGCTCTCGGCGTCGGAGACCTTTTACTATCTCGTCCCCTCGATGCGGCTGTTGACGCGGGACCGGCTGCTCAACCTGGTCAATCTGGAGACCTTCGCAGCTGTGATCGCAGCCTTGCCGCCGCCATTGGATCGACTTCTAGCCGACAGCAGGAACATCGTGGACGTCCAGAAGCGGATCGGCAGCTACGCGGCACAAGAGGCCCATTGGGTCCTTCATCGCACCCAGTCCGGGGTGGCGCGTGCGCTGGCTTATCTGATGCTGCGAGAGCGCGACCTCCTCCTGCTGTTCGCTCTGGCGCAAGGCCAGATCCTGAACCTCCCGGCGGCGGCCATCGAGATCGCGGTCGAGTTGGCCGAGCCCAGCTGCCCTTGGGCCGGGACGCGGGCAGGCTGATGGCGGGCACGACTCAACAGGGGATACAGAGGGGCTGAGGCATGTTGCGATCGACGCCGATGAAACATGTCCGGCTCCTGGTCCTGACCGAGGACCTTCCACAGGCGTCGCTCGCCTTGGCCGACATGGAAAGCTTTCACCCGGACACTCGCCCGCCAACAGAGAGTCGTCTCGACGGTCTGCCGGGGCGCGAGTATCGAGAGGCATTCGGGCAGGCGAGCTTACGCCTGGAGAAGATCGCCAAGCTGATCCCGGTGGAAGAGCCACTCGCGATCGAACAGGTCCGGGTCGTCGACTTTGCCGAGTTGACGACCTTGAACGACTGGCTGGGCAGGGTCTGGAACGAGACATCGAGCTACGAGGAGGACCTTCGCCGGCTCGACAATGAAGAGCGACTGGTCAAGGAACAGCAGGCGGCCCTGGCCAACTTTGCTCATCTGAACATCGATCTAGGCATGCTGCGCAGCAAGACGCGCTTCCTGGATTTTTACGTCGGCCTGGTGCCGCGCGAGAACCTCCGTCAACTCGAGGGGGCGGTCGGCCTGGCCGATCACATCCTCTATGTGTACATGCACCAGGGCGAAAACGCCCATGTGGTCATCATCGGCCCGACAGGAACCAAGGAGGCTCAGCTCTCCGCCGTGCTCGATGCCGCCGGTTTTCAGAATCTGCCCATTCCCCGTGAGCTCGATCGCACGCCGGCCGAGCTGCAGCGCGATCTCGATGCCCAACGTCAGGCCATCGACGCCCAACGTAAGACATTGAGCGAGACCCTCGAACGTTGGTCCGAGCCTTTCAGGAAGCCGCTGCTCGAGGCCAGACACACCTTGATGCTCGCCGAGCCGCTGGTCAGCCTAGACCCATCGATCCGCAGCGCCGGGTCTCTCGCCTATCTTGCAGGCTGGGTCCCGGCACGGTCGCTCCAACGACTCGAGTCGCGGCTGCGCGAGTCGCTGAACCACCCCTTCGAGATGACTGTGCGCAATCCAACGGCAGACGAGCGAGCGCTGGTCCCGACCGTCCCGGCGAAAAGCTGGATCCTCACGCCCTTCGCGATGCTGGTCAAGCAATACGGCGTGCCCGAGTACGGCGAGGTGGATCCGACGCCGCTCTTCGCGGTGACCTTCGTTTTGATGTTCGGCAGCATGTTCGGAGATATCGGCCAAGGCGCCGTCATCGCGCTGGTCGCCTGGCTCCTGCGCAAACAACTCGGGCGCTTCTGGCCGTTCGGATTGATGGCCGGTCTCTCCTCGATGGTGTTCGGGGTCCTCTTCGGCAGCATCTTCGGCGAGGAGCACCTGTTGCCGGCGCTCTGGATGAGCCCGCTGAGCGACCCGCTCTTGATGATGAGAATCGCCTTGGGATGGGGTGTCGTCTTCTTGACCATCGCCTGCCTACTGGCGATCTACAACCGACTGGTGATCCGCAACTGGTCGGGAGCCATCTTCGGGCATCACGGCATCGTCAACCTGGTCTTCTATCTGGCGCTGATCGGCGGCGCGGTGAACGTCGCCACGGCCGGCGAAGGCGTCCCCGGGGTTCGGGTGAGCGCAGCCGATGCCTTCGGCACGATCCCGATGGTGCTGGTGTTCGGCTCGCTCGCCGTGCTCGCCTGGCACAGTTGGCAGCACCAGCAGGCACCGATCAGCGAGAAGATCCTGGTGGTCGTGATCGAGACCCTGGAGACCCTGATCGGCTATGTCTCCAACACACTGTCGTTCCTGCGTGTCGCCGCATTCAGCCTGAATCATGTCGCGCTCTCGATCGCCATCTTCACCCTCGCCGGCATGATGGGGGCGTTCGGACATCTGGTGACCCTGATCCTGGGCAATATCTTCGTCATCGTCCTGGAGGGCGGCATCGTGATGATCCAGGTGATGCGCCTGCAGTATTTCGAGGGGTTCTCGCGTTACTTCTCGGGCAACGGCCATGAATTCGCGCCCTTGAAGTTCCGACGAGGGTCGGCCTGAGCCGGTCGTTCATCGGGAATTAGTCATGGGACTCATCTACGCAGACATCGACTTGATCAACCCGGCAAGCCCGAATATTCCGACGGCAGTCGTCAAATACGCTGCTCCGTCCGACGGAAGGAAACCTAATCGCACCGGCCCCGCAGAGATTGCGGGCCGTTGAGAAACCGCAAAGCCACAACCGATACACAACACCGGAGCATGCAATGTACTGGCTCGTAGCCCTCATGACCCTCGCTGTCCTCGGCCTCATCCTGCTCGGCCTCATCCTCGAGTTTCGCCCGCAGCTCGCCACCCGAGCCCGGCCCTGGTACAAACCGGCGATGGCGACCCAGTTGATCGCCTTCGTCGGCGCCCAGCTCGGCTTGCTGGTGTTCGGGATTAATAATGTCTTTGCCGCCGAGACGGGCGCGGAAGGCGTCGCCGCGGCGGGTGAATTGTCCGTCGGCATGGGCCTGGCGATCATCGGCGCCGGCATCCCGACCGCGCTCTCGACCATTGGTGCCGGTATCGCCGTCGGACCGATCGGCGCCGCATCGCTGGCCGCCATCACCGAGAAGCCGGAGAACCTCGGCCGCACTCTGATTTATCTCGGCCTGGCGGAGGGTATCGCCATCTACGGGCTGGTCATCTCCATCCTTCTGCTCAACCGAATCTGAGCAGACTCGGCGTGGACGCGCAGCAGACCTACGATTACGACCGGCCCACCCGGATGCTGTTTCTGGGCGAAGACCGGCTCGCGGACGGATTTCGACTCATCGGCTTCGAGACCCATCCCAATCCCGAGCCCGAGCTCGTCGATCGAACCATCCGGGAGCTCCTCCGCGGTCGCGAGAAGGCGTTCGTGGTCGTCGACGATGCCGTCATGCAACAAGACATCCCAAGTCTCAAGCGGGTGCGCCGTGAAGGCGGGCGAATCGTCGTGATCGCCGTGCCGGCGCTCGGCGAGAGGCCTAAGCTGGGGAGCGAGGTCGCACGACGCCTTGCGGCCCTCTTCGGCAGCGCCGTCGTCAATGCGAAAGCGGAGCCATGAGGCACCGCCTCTCGAAGATCGCCGGGTGAGCCATGCGGACCTTGGCTGTTCATCCAACATAATTTATTCACTTAAACCGCGTCTCGACCGTCGCCCCCGGGGTCCGCGAGGCTGCAATCTAGAGACAGAACGACCGCTTTCGCTCCGGACGCGGGTTAACGAGGGTCGATCGTGAATCAGGTACAAGAGCTCGAGCAGGCCATTCTCGCCCGTGCGGAACGCTTGGCGAACGAGTATCGCGAGCGCGCCAACCGCAGCCGCGACAGCATCCTGCGCGAGGCCGCGGAACGCTTGCGCATGCGCGAAAGTCGTGAGGAAAGCATCGCCAAGACGCTCGCCGAGAGAAGCTTCCGTCAGCACGTACAAGCCAGCGAGCTGACGATGCAGACACACCTGGACCGCATGCGCTGGAATCTGGTGCAGGACGTCGAGCGGGCGCTCGCCGGGCGGATGAAGGCGTTCAGCGAAGATCACGAACGCTACGATCCCTGGCTGGATGACCTCATTGCCCGCGCGGCGACCATTATCGAGGACAAGACATTGATCGTCTCGGCCAATGCCCGTGACGGAAGGCGTCTCGCCGAGCGCTGGGAAGACATCCAAGGGACGCTTCCGGCGGGAAAGGCGGCCACCCTGGCCGAGGAGCCTTTGGAGACACTGGGGGGTGTTCTCATCGTCAGCAGTGATCGGCGGATCCGTGTCGACAACAGCTTCGAGGGTCGCCTCGAGCGCCTGCGTCCGAGTGTCCAACAGGTCATTCTCGAGCGGCTGCTGCCGAGCGGGTTCGACACAGGCAACCTCTTCACCGGATGAAACCATGAGCGACATCAGAAGAATCGGCGTCATCCGAGACATCAATGGGCCTATCGTGACCGTCGAGCTGCCCGGCGTGCGCAGCGGCGAGCAGGTCAAGATCGGGGAGCTGGGCCTGTTCGGCGAGGTGATCTCGCTGCGTGGCCAGTTGGCCGTCGTCCAGACCTACGAGTCCACAGACGGCGTGCGGCCCGGCGAGCCTGCACAAGGCCTTGGCTGGCCGCTCTCGGTCGAGCTCGGGCCCGGCTTGATGGGCGGTATCTTCGACGGCGTCCAGCGCCCGTTGGAGAAGATCGCTTTGGAATCGGGTGATTACATCCGCCGCGGCATCTCCGTGCCGGCGCTCGACCGCGCCCGCGAATGGGAGCTCGAGCCGAACCGAGAGCTGAACCCTGGAGGCGCGGTCGGTCCGGGCACGGTCTTGGGGACCGTCCAGGAGACCGAGACCGTCCTGCATCGCATCATGGTCCCGCCAGGCGTCGAGGGCGAGCTCCTGGAGGTCGCTCCGGCGGGCGATTACGATATCGAGGCCACGATCGCGCGCGTTCGCGACCCACGCGGCATCAGCCATCGCCTCAGCATGTATCAGCGTTGGCCGGTGCGAAAACCCAGGCCCTACCTGAAGCGAGACGACGGTGTCTCCCCCCTGATCACAGGACAGCGGGTGATCGACACCTTCTTCCCGCAGCTCAAGGGCGGGAAGGGCGCCGTACCCGGACCCTTTGGTGCCGGCAAGACCGTCGTCCAGCAGCAGATCGCGCGCTGGTCCAATGCCGATATCGTCATCTATGTCGGCTGCGGCGAGCGAGGCAACGAGCTGGTGGACGTCCTCGAGAGCTTCCCGGAGTTGGACGACCCCTATACCGGGCGGAAGCTCATGGAGCGGACCCTGCTGGTCGCCAACACCTCCAACATGCCGGTGGTGGCCCGCGAGGCGTCGGTCTATGTCGGCATCACCATGGCCGAGTATTACCGCGACATGGGTTATGACGTGGTCATGCTGGCCGACTCGACCAGCCGCTGGGCCGAGGCCCTGCGTGAGGTCTCGGGCCGACTCGGCCAGATGCCGGTCGAGGAAGGCTACCCAGCCTACCTGGCATCCCGTCTCGCGGCGGTCTACGAACGCGCCGGGCGCGTCGAGACCTTCGGCGCAGGCTCCGGATCGGTCACCCTGATCGGTGCGGTCTCGCCCCCCGGCGGCGACTTCTCCGAGCCGGTCACAAGCCACACCAAGGACATCATCGAGACCTTCTGGGCACTCTCCAAGGAACTGGCCGATGCCCGTCACTATCCTTCCATCGACTGGGTGACCAGCTTCTCCAAGCATGTGCAGACAGCCGCGGAATGGTGGCACAAGGAGATCGACCCCGATTGGGAGAAACGGCGCACGGCCGCCCTCGCCCTCCTGGCCCGTGACGCGGAGCTCTCGCGGATCGTCAACCTGGTCGGACCCGAGGCCCTTTCGGACGCACAGCGCTGGGAGCTGGAGGGCGCCTCGCTCATCAAGGAAGGGGTCTTGCAGCAGAGCGCGCTGGACGAGATCGATACCTTCTGCTCGCCCGAGAAGCAATACGCCCTGGTCGATCTCGCGATCACCATCTATAAGCGCGGCCAGGCCCTGATCAAGCTTGGAGTGCCGGTCTCGGAGCTACAGCAGCTCCCGCTCATTGCCAAGATGCGCCGGCTCAAATCGATGTACTCCAGTGAACAGATCGAGCAGATCCACGCCTTCCGCGCCGAGGTGGATCACGCGATGGAGTCGGTCCGAGTCGAATACGCCAAGCACGGCGAACAAGGCTGAACCGCGTCCGGAGCGACATCCAATATTTGGGGGAAGCTGACCCTTGCCGCAAACAATGGCGACGGAACGACGCGGTTCAGGACATTGCAAATCTTAAAATTTGAACCGCGTCTGCCGCAGCGGTCGCGGACTGATACGACATCGGATCAACATGAACACAACGCATATTATGCCGGACGCGGTTCAATGAGCATCAAAGAATATCGCACGGCAATCGAGGCACGCGGCGGTCTGCTGGTCGTCAAGGACACCCCGGGTGTCGCCTTCGGCGACCGTGTCCTGATCACGGACCACAGCGGGAATACACGCAACGGTCAGGTCATCCGCAGCGCCGACAACGAGGTCCTCATCCTGGTGTTCGAAGGCACCGATGACCTGGATCTCGAGAACACCTGGGTGCGATTCCTCGACGAGCCGGTCGAGATCGCCCTCTCCCCCGAGATCCTCGGGCGCGAGTTCAATGGACTGGGCGTCCCGCGCGACGGTCGTCCCCCGGTGCTCTCCAGCATCCGTCGCCCGGTCGGCGGCTCTGCGATCAACCCGGCCGCGCGCACCTATCCACGTGAATTCATCCAGACCGGCATCTCCACCATCGACGGCTTGAACAGCCTGGTCCGCGGTCAGAAGCTGCCGATCTTCTCGGGCTCGGGTCTTCCGCACAACCGGCTCGCGGCCCAGATCGGGCGCCAGGCCAAGCTGGTGGATCAGGAGTCGAGCTTCTCGGTGGTGTTCGCAGCGATGGGTGTCTCCTATGCCGACGCCAAGTTCTTCCGCGACGAGTTCGCCAGCTCGGGCGTGCTGCGCAACGTGGTGATGTTCATCAACCTCGCCGACGATCCGCCGGTCGAGCGTCTCACCCTGCCACGGACTGCACTGACCGCCGCCGAATACCTGGCCTACGACCTCGACCGTCATGTGCTGGTCATCCTCACCGACATGACCAACTATGCCGAGGCCCTGCGAGAGGTCGCCACCGCCAAGGGCGACGTCCCCGCGCGCAAAGGCTATCCGGGCTATCTCTACTCCGACCTCGCCGAGATCTATGAGCGCTGTGGACGCATCCACGAGCGCCACGGCTCCATCACCATGATGCCGGTCGTCTCCATGCCTTCGGACGATATCACCCACCCTATCCCGGACCTCACGGGCTATATCACCGAGGGCCAGATCGTGCTCTCGCGCGAGCTGCACAATCAAGGGATCTATCCGCCGGTGCACATCTCGCCGAGCCTCTCGCGGCTCATGAAGGACGGGATCGGCAAGGACGACACCCGCGAGGACCACCCGCGGGTCGCCGGCCAGATCTACGCCCTCTATGCGCGCGCACAGGAAACCCGCAACCTCGCCTCCATCATCGGCGCCGACGAGCTCTCCGAGCGCGACCGCCGCTATCTCACCTTCGCAGACGCCTTCGACGAACGTTTCGTCGGCCAGGGCGAATCCGAAGACCGCTCGATCGAGGCCACACTCAACCTCGCCTGGGAGCTCATGAGCATGTTCCCGCGCGACATGCTCACCCGCATGAAGGAAACGGATCTGGCGAAGTATTATCAGGAGACCGACTGAGACACATCATCGGCCAGCTAAACGCCTCGAGCCGGAGTTTCCGAGAAGCCGGAGCTTGATTGCTGAACAGATCAGGGAAGACCTCAGGGTCGTCTCACATCGCTTGGAATTCGGTCCCCGGAACTCTGCCGCGTCAATCCTTGAGCACGCTTGACTCGTTGCCGGTTTCCGGATCCGTAGCGACCTGAGCGGCGGCCTTGCGGGCCTCGTCGTCTCGTTTCATCCGGCGCAGCACCCAGAGCTGCCAGAGCAGAAAGCCCATGATGGCGCCCGCGGTGAGTAGTGCCTTGCCGAGCATCAGGGTCCCAGTGCTGATCATGCCCATATCTCCGCGTAGTCTCATTCCAGGTGAATTCCGGAAACCGTTATGCCTGGAGCGCTCGTTGATTGCCTGCAAGAGGAGACACTCGACAGGAGTCTATGTCATGCGGGACCCGGCTCAACCCTGCTGATTGGGCGGATCCAGGTCCTCGGGCACCTTGATCCTCACGAGGCGTTCACGCCTGACCCAGGTGGTGACGAGCTCGACGTGCTCGCTCTCTTCTGCGGCCATCTCCGCCGCCAGCACTCGGACCCTGGGGCTCGTGGAATCGGTTGCGACGAAGGCGTAGAAATCACGGCCACGGGTCTCGTTGTGCAGGGCCAGCTCCAGGGCCTGGAGCGGGGTCATCAGATAGCTGACATCGAAATGCAAACAGTCCATCTCGGGGCTGCCGGGGCAAGACCATTTAAAGTCCCAGGGGGCGATCTCGGGTAGAAGCGTCCCTTCGGCACGGGCGTTCACCTCGGACGCATGAGCCGCGCTCATGTCGGCGAGGAGCCGAAAAACGGCCGCGACCGTATGGTTATGGTGCAGGGCCATGGTCTCGGCGAGCTGGCGATATCGCTCGGCCGATTCGTGCTCGAGCTCGAGGGCATGGACCAGAAACTCGGGGACCGAATCGATGCGCTGACTCAATGGGCGACTGATTTTGGGATCACTCATAAGGCAAAGGCATCCTCCAGGTCGGCGGGTGTCGCGCTGATCCGGTTGCTCGGCTGCCAGACCGGCAGCCTCCGGATGTAGAGGAGCCCCAGCGCCATCCCGTCGTCTGCCTGGATGAAGCGGGCCGCCTCGACCGGGTCGTCGGTCGGCGCCATCTGGCTGGGGTGAACCTGGTGCTTCCACGCCTTCTGCTCGGGGCGAAAGGTCTGGCAGGGGCTTAAGACCTGCAGAAAGGCAAAGCCCGGATGCTCGATCGCCTCGACCAGCAGCTTGGTCAGGCCGTTGGGATCCCCCGCGAAGCCTCGGGCGATGAAGCTCGCGCCGGCCGCGAGTGCAATCGCCGTGGGTAGGAAGGGCCGCATCCCGGTGCCGTGAGGCGTGAGCTTGCTCTTGGCCCAATCCGGCTGCGTGGTCGGCGAGGCCTGGCCCTTGGTCATGCCATAGACCTCGTTGTCCATGACGATGTAGGTCATATCCATGTTGCGTCGACAGGCGTGCAGGAAATGATTGCCGCCGATCGAGAAGCCGTCGCCGTCGCCACCAGCCACCAGGACGGTCAAATCCGGTCGCGCGGCCTTGAGCCCGGAGGCAATCGGCAGTGCGCGCCCGTGAATGCCGTGGAAGCCATAGACGTCCACATAGGCCGGCAGCCGAGAAGAGCAACCGATGCCCGAGATCATGGCCACGCGCTCCTTGGGGAGCTTCAGATGTGCCAATGCCTTGGTGACGGCCGAGAGGACGGCGAAATGTCCGCAACCGGGGCACCAGACGGGCGCAACGTCGGACTTATAGTCTTTGGCCCGCAGGGTCGGGCTTGCTGCAGCGGCATCCATCTCAGGTCTCCCGGTTCTCTGATCGCCGGGGCCTCCCATCTCGGCGTTCTCGTATCGACGGACTCTCATGCCCGCGACTCCTTTGCCAGCGCCTGCATGATCTCGGCGGGGCGCAGCGGCAGGGGTCCCGGGCGGGCATAGGATCGGGCATGCGCCGGGAGTGCGCGCTGTGAATGGAGGTAAGCGAAGCACTGCCCGGTCTGATTCTGCTCGACGACCAGGATCCGGCTGGCAGAGCCGATCGCCTCCAGGAGCGCCTGACGCTGGAGCGGTGCGATCAGACGAAGCGCGATCGCCTTCGTCGGACTGCCCATGGCCCGGAGCCGCTCGGCCGCCTCGAAGCAGGGACCCGCAGCGGATCCCCAGGTCAGGAGCAGTTGGTCGCCCTCACCGCGGATCTCTGCCCAGCCCGTGCCATAGTCGAACCCGGTCAGCTTACGCAGACGTTTGTCGAGCTGCTCGGCATGATCGACCGCCCGGCTCGAGGGTGCCCCACTCGCTCCATGCTCCAGACCCTCCGCCGTATACATCCCGCCAGGCACGCCGGGCAGGGTCATGGGCGAGATCCCGTCCTGGGTTTGACGATAGCGCCTGTGGTCCGGGCCTGGTGATTCCTCGACCAGACGCCGCAGTGGCCCCTGATCGCGAACCCCGAAGGACAGGTCACCCGGCGGATCCACGATGGCGCGCGACTGACCGAGCGCCTGATCCGAGAGGACGATGGCGGCCGTTTGAAGATGCTCGGCGAGCCCCACTGCCCATTCGACCGTATGAACAGAGTCACGGATCCCCAATGCCGCCAGGACGAGGTGTGGGGCGTCGCCATGCAGGCCATGGAGCGCGATGTCGAGGTCCGACTGCTCGGACTTGGTCGGAATGCCCGTCGAGGGGCCGCCGCGCTGGACATCGACCACGACAACGGGTGTCTCGCTCGCGACGGCCAGACCCAGCCCCTCCATCATCAGACTCAGACCAGGCCCGGAGGTGGCGGTGAGAGAAGGGACGCCCCCGAAAGAACTGCCGATGATCATGTTGATCGAGGCCAGCTCGTCCTCTGCTTGGAGCAGTGAGCCACCGAGCTGCTCAAGTCGGGGCGCAAGCCATTCGAGCATCTCGCTCGCCGGCGTGATGGGGTAGGCGGCGACGAACCTGACCCCGCCACGAACGGCGCCCAAGCCCGCAGCCTCGTTTCCGCTGATATTCCAACGGGCAGCGGCCGGACCCGATTCTGCGGCCGACCGCCTTCCCGCCGGGATCTGACCGAAAGTCGCCTGAACGGCGCTGGCGACCGAATAGCCCGATCGAATGGAGTCGACCGAGGACCTCAGGATCCCGGCACTCTTCCCACTCAGCGTGGCGCCGGCCCCAGTCTCGAGCGCATCCAGCGGCAGGCCCAGGATCGCACCGACCATGCCGAGCGCGATCATGTTCACCCGCCCGTCGGTCTCGGCATCCGCCAGCATCTGCCATGGCAGGCTTCGCACCTCGGGGTTGGCCCGGGTGAGGATTTCGGGGACCGGACCTGCCTGCTCGTCCGTCAGGATCAAACTGGTCCCATCGAGCGGCAGCTCATCGGCAAACCGCACGACGTTCTCCCAGTCGAGCCCCACCAGGAGGTCGAATCGATCACCCATGGACTCGATCGGCCGGGGACCGAAGCGCAGCATGACGGCGGACTCTCCGCCCCGGATCTGTGGTCCGGCCGAGCGGCTGAGGAGACCGTAATGGCCCGCGCGGCCGATGGCATCGAGCAGGATCAAACCTGCCGTGACTGCCCCGCTTCCCCCTGAGCCCGTGATGGCGAGGGCGGCGCCCGTGGCGAAGCTCGGTCGATCGGTCATTCCTATTCCAATCCGGTGTATCACATCCAGGGATTGGAACCGCAAAGACGCCGGGGACGCAAAAGGTTTTCACGCCTTCGGGGTGCGGCATCAGCGTTGAATCTGCGACAGCGCTTCGGGGCGGCACTGTTGCAAAACCTCCAGAACCATGACGGGATAATCCCAAGTCTCTGTAAAAAATGGCCACTTTTTCATGGCCTGAGGTTTGCTTAGTGATCTCCCAACATCTGCGAGGGGCTGGGCATGGAACGGCAAAAGGTTACGATCAACGACACCACTCTGCGCGACGGCGAGCAGTCTGCCGGCGTCGCCTTCTCCATCGAAGAAAAGCTGGCCATCGCGCGTGAATTGGACGCGCTCGGCGTCCCCGAGCTTGAGGTCGGCATCCCCGCCATGGGAGAGGACGAGCGAGAGTCGATCCGCTCCGTGGTCGAGCTGGGTCTCTCTGCACGCCTCATGGTCTGGACGCGGATGCGCTCGGGTGATCTGGATCAATGCAGTGGACTCGGCGTCCACATGGTCGATCTCTCCATCCCGGTGTCGGACCAACAGATCGCGCACAAGCTGGGCCGCGACCGGGACTGGGTGCTGGATCAGATCCGTCGCCAGGTCGCGGTGGCTTTGGACATGGGACTCGAGGTCTGCGTCGGTGCGGAGGACGCCTCGCGAGCCGACCCCGAGCTCCTCTGGCGAGCCGCGGAGGCCGCCCAAAGCGCAGGGGCCCGGCGTTTCCGCTTCGCCGATACCCTTGGCCTCATGGATCCCTTCGGCGTCTATGAACGCATACGAGATCTGAGGACCATCGTGGACCTGGAGATCGAGATGCACGCCCACGATGACCTGGGGCTCGCGACCGCGAACAGCCTCGCGGCAGTCCGCGGCGGAGCGACCCATTTGAACACGACCGTCCATGGACTCGGCGAGCGCGCAGGCAATGCCGCGCTCGAGGAGGTCGTCATGGGACTCAAGCATCTCCACGGGATCGACTGCGGTGTCGATCTTCAAGGGCTCGACTCGCTCTCGCGCTTGGTCGCGCATGCCTCGGGAAGACCGGTTGCCTGGCACAAGAGCCTGGTCGGCGGCGGCGTCTTCACCCATGAATCGGGCATCCATGTCGACGGTCTGCTCAAGGACCCGCGCAACTATCAAGGCGTCGATCCGGCGGATGTCGGGCGCAGGCATCTCCTGGTCCTCGGCAAGCACTCGGGCCGCCACGCGTTGCGCCGGGCCTATGCAGAGCTGCTTTGCTTCGATCTGGACCTGGAGCAGGCCGAGCGCCTCCTGCCCTTGGTCCGGCGCTTCGCAACCGAGACCAAGCGATCCCCGAACACAGAGGAGCTGATCGGCTTCCTGTCCGAGATCGGCGTCCCACAGGCCGTCCGCGTCCAATAGCCTCAGGGAGTCTGAATCACCATGGATCTCTTGGACTTCGATGGCGAGCCGATGTATTTCGACGAGCCGCTCTCCCCGGAGGTCGAGCGCCTCCTCGAGGAGGCGGCTGAAGCCTACGGCGACGACGAAGCCGAGGAGCGATTGCTTCTGGCCTATTTCCATCAGCCCGAGCATCTCACGGTCCTGGTCGCGCTCTATCGCTATTTCTACTACCGCCATCGTTACCGCGAAGCCCTGATCACGGCCGATCGAGCGATCGCACTGACGGCGGCGCGTCTGGACCTCCCGGCGAGCTGGAAGGATCTGCGCGAGGCGGACCTCGGCCAATCCGTCCTTATCTCCATGAGTCTGACCCGCTTCCTCCTACTGGCGCTCAAGGGCTCGGGATATCTGTTGTTTCGCCTTGGCGACGCCGCAGAAGCGCTCAAACGTTTCGAGAAGGTCGCCGAGATCGACACCAGTGACCGACTCGGCATCGGCGAGCTTCGTGCGATGGCGCGCACCGCCGTGACCAAGTCCGCGCTGGAAGGCTTGGGCGGCAATGTCAGCTACATCAAGCGCTAAAGCGCGCGTCCCGAGTGAAGGCCTTGATCAGAGTCCCGTCCAGCGGCTGACGAAGGGTGCGTAGTCAGGCCATCCTGGCCTGACAGAATCAGGGCTGGAAGCCCTGACTACGCAGTCGCCCGCCCATCTGGTCGGAGTTTTGAGCAAGGCCCGAGTGAAAGGCGATCGTTCTTTGCCACGTGTCGCCGAATGGAAACCAATGAATCCGTGCTGGACGCGCTATAGAAATATCGAGTGATTGAATGATGAGTGGCTTAGGACACTCTGATCGGCTTGATGAACGACCGTAACCACCTCGACAACGGAGACCGACATGACAGACGACGACTTTGACCTCGAGCTCGCAGAGCTCTCCAGTGCAGAAGACTTCCTGTCCTATTTCGGGATCGACTTCGATCCGGCCATCGTCCAGGTCAACCGTTTGCATATCCTCCAGCGTTTTCACGACTATCTGGATCAGGTCGATGAAATGCCTGATTCCGGGATCGCGCGCTGGAGCCTCTACGCTGGACTGCTCAAATCGGCCTACCGTGACTTCGTGATCTCCGATGCTGCGACCGAGAAGGTGTTCCGGGTCTTTCGGATGAACAAGCCCAGGATTGCAAGGGTCGCCCTCAGCGACCTGACCGAGCAGATGCCGCATGCGTCCCGCCTTTGAGTACGGGGACCAGGTGCGCCTGGTGCGCAATGTGCGCAACGACGGCACCTTCCCGGGCCGCTCGACCGGAACGCTCCTGATCCGGCGCGGCAGCACCGGGTACGTCCGCGACGTCGGAACCTTTCTCCAGGACCAGATCATCTACTCGGTCCATTTCCTGGAGCAGGACTTGGTGGTGGGCTGCCGGGAGGAGGAGCTTCAGGCGGCCTCGGCTCCTTGGACCCCGAGCCGATTCGAGTCGCGCGAGAAGGTCGCCACCCGCGTGCCGCTCGGCATCCAGGGTCGGGTCCTGGTCGAGGTTGGCGAGGTCGGCGAGGTCTTGCGGGTGGTGCGAGATGATCCCGCCGGGGTCGCCTATCAGGTCCATTTCAACGATCGACCGACCCTGCAGGTGCCCGAATCGGCCTTGGTCGATGTCTTGGGTGCGCAGCGCGCGGAGGGCAGATGAGCGCAAGTGCCATGACGAGTATCGATCGACAGCAGGGCAAAGCGGCCGAGGGCGAGTACCGCTACCATCTGCTCCGTGCGGCGATCGAGCGCTTCCAAAGCGATCTGGTCGGCTTGGATGCTCGTCAGCTCATGGAGGTCGAGAGCCAGGCCCGTCGGACCTTCGATCTGGAGAGCCTGGTGCTGTCCTCATGCGAGGCACTCGACGTGATCATCCCGGAGCAGCGTCTCGCGACCGCCTTGAAAGCGCTGCGGACGCGCTATCCGGATTCCAACGCCTTCGAGGACGACCTCACCCGAAACGGGCTGGATGAGGACATCTTGCGCCGGGCACTGAGACGCGAGCTCACCTTCGACGCCGTCCTGCAGCGCGTCGGGAGCTACGCGCCCCCGATCACCGAGGTCGATGAACGACTCTTCTACGAGCTGCATCACGAGCGTTTCAGCACACCCGAGCGCCGCACCGCGCGCCACATCCTGATCACGATCAATGACGATTATCCGGAGAATGCGCGTCATGCCGCACTGGCGCGAATCGACGGGATCGCAAGTAAGCTCGCGGATCGTCTCGAAAGGTTCGGTGAGCTGGCAAGACGACATTCCGAATGTCCCACCGCGATGGAGGACGGAAGCCTTGGTGTCGTCACGCGTGGGCAACTCTATCCCTCCCTGGACAACGCGCTCTTCAACCTGGACGCCGGCTGCCTGAGCGGGATCCTGGAGTCCGAGCTTGGATTCCATCTCCTCTTGTGCGAGCGAATCGAGCCGGCGAGATCCGTCAGCTTCGATCAGGCCCGACCCAAGATCGCTGAAGTGCTCGAAAAGCGTCGCCAACGCGAGGCTCAGAAGGACTGGATCGCGTCGCTGCGTCGGGCGTAACAGCCTCGGATCGGAGATGGGGATGAGGGTCTGTTGAGACCCAAGCGGGTGGTCGCGGTGCAGAGCGCCTTTCACCTCGTGACACCGCCGGAGCGGTGTCACGAGGTGAAAGGCGTCACATCAACAAAGAGGACTTGGCGTCGGGCTTCCCTAGCCCGACCGATCGCCTGCGTTAAAGGGTGACCTGCTGTCATGGCCAGCCCATGACCAGGTCTCAGGCCACCTGCTTGTCCGTGCCTTCCAGCTTTCGAATCAGCGGATAGAGATGCTCGGTCTCACGCTGGATTCGGTCCATCACCAGGGCGAACATCTGCTCGGTGTCCTGCAAAAACGAGGGATGATCGTCGATGGTCAAGGAACGACGCTTCTGTGAGCACCATTGCTTCACATAGGCGTTGAAGATCCGCTTGATCTCGGTCGATCCGGACAGGAAGCGATTGGCGGTGTTCTTCACCTGCTGATCCGGATGAGAAATGAGCTTACCGCAAAGCTCACGATCGACCAGCTCCATGTGCTCCTTCACTCGATTGGTCAGGTCGAAAAAGACATCACAGGTGACATCCGAGTCACACATGGCACGATCCCGAACCAAATAAAGGAACACGTTCGAGAGCTCCGTGATTTTGTGGTTCTGGGCGTGTAACTGGGCGAAAGCGACCATAGCGAATACTCCTCCGGTCGATAGGTGGCAAGCTTTGGTGATACAAGGTGGTGGTTCAGGGCACTTCGGCCCGTAGGCCGGGCTCTTCTGTGGTGGCCCATGGCACAGGCTGCGCTCGTCGATGCCGATCTGGTAAACCATAGCGCTTTTGGTAGTTTACGCGAAACCCCAACCTAAGAGTAGCTTGCCCGGGATCAAATAAAAGTCAACGAAGGGACCACCGAGCAACCCTAATAGCCATTCTAAGATCATGGTTATCGGCATCACTTACCCCGAGACGACGGGGAAGGTGACGGCGACCGCGCAGGCGAATGCAATCGCATTCGCAGTCGCAGCCACGGATGGATGCTGCGTGCGGCGATAGACCCACCCGCTCAAGAGTCCATAGACCAGAAACAGAACCAGGATCGCCGGCACGATGATGATCAGGAAAAAGAGCGCACTCAGGTTCAGCAAGACCGCAAGCAAGAGAGAGACCAGGAAAAGCAGCTTGGTCAGCCAATAACCTCCGGGTGCCGCACCAGATCCTCGCGTCGCCCATTCATCCGCCAGAAAGTAGATGAGGGTCCCGCCGAGGATGGCCAGGACCAGGGGCATGCGCTCCCAACCCGGGATCAGCGCCGTGACGAACCGGTCCGTCGGCAGTGCAAAGGCTAGAGTCGCGTAGACGGAGGTTGCCAGGATCGCGAGCATCAAAGCACGCGGATGGATCGGACCCCTGCGAGGACCGGGTTCGAGGCGCCGCGTGAGCGCCACTCCGATGAACGTCAGGACCCCATAGACGGCGAAGTGCAAGGCCAGGTAGTCGCCGAGGAGGATGGGCAAAAAGTCGTTGGGTATCTTCCAAAGGATCAAGGGGGTAACCACAGCGGGCGCGATCGCGACGGGCAGCAGACGCCGCCAGCCCAGGCCCGCCCCGCACGGCTGGTCAGACACCCGCGGGAGTAGTCTAGAAAGCGGCCACGCCAGGGCCAGGATACCGAGGTAGAGCAGACCCAATGCAGGGCCGCGCCGATCCACGAAACCGCCGCCGCTGCGATCGAAGGTGCGGTCGAGCCAACGCAGGGTCTCTGCGAGCGCGGCGCCTGAGTAGAGAACGCCGATATGCTCGGCACCAGGCGCGAGAGCCAGTCGCCGCGCGCTCCCGTCGAGATGGGTCCCGTAGGTCTCCCCAACCTCGACCTCTCCGCCGGCCATCTCGGCAATGGCATCTGCGCCCTGCTGGTGCAGCATGGCTGGTTCCAGGGCACCGTAGATGAAGAGCAGGTTTCGAAGCGGATCAGTGTTGGCGCCCGGAGAGAGGTAAGGCGACACGAGGATCGTGGCATCGACCCGGGGCTGACCCGTCTCGGCCAGCCGCACCATCACGTCGCCCGCCATCGAGTGCCCAACCAGGGCGAGCCGGCCATCCGCACCCGGCTGGCCCAGACCATAGAAGAGTGCGCGCTCGAGGGCATTCATCAGAAGACCCAAACGGGCCGCCTGATCGTCCAGATTAGCCACGAACGGCGTGCTGTTGCGACCATGCCCGGGGAAATCGAAGGTGACGGCGATGTAACCGTTACGTGCCAAGGTGGTTGCGTACGCCTGCATCATCTGCTGGGATCCGGCGAATCCATGTGCGATGACGACCACGGGCGCCGAGCCATCACCGAGGGGCCGATACAGTGTGATGGGCACCCCGTTTTCAGTCTCTTCGAAGACCATGATCCCTCGAGTGGCTGACTCCAATTGCAGGAGCCCGGCGACGATCAGGCAAACCGCGGCGACGGCCACGATCGCTGAAACGACCACACCGGCTCGATCGGCCGCGATCCCTGGTTTGGAAAAAGGGGTCATAGGTTCTCGGGATGCTTGGCGACGGGGGCCGATGGGTGAGTGCGTCGGCGAGGTCCTTGCCTGCCTAGACCTCGCGACTGCAGTTGGAGAAGTGCAGCGGAACAGCCTGGTTTTCAAGCGAGCCTCACCGACCAGCAGTCAAGCGAAAACCAGCGTCGGCGCGCGCGGACGCCTAAGGCGGTGAAACCTCCGCTGGTTGCGCCTCGTTCCGGGGCGTTAGAATCAGGCCCTGGATCCTGAGCTGCCATCCGGGGTCGAATAAGCGTGGCGACAGGGCTGCACCGGACTCGTCGCGATTGCAGCCTCCCCGACCCGGCATCGCACGGCAGCCCTAACGACAGCGCTTCGCGGAGATTTCGAATGCTGGATAAACAACTGCTCGACATACTCGTCTGCCCCGTCACCAAAGGCCCGCTCATCTTCGACAAAGCACGTGGTGAGCTGGTATCTGTTTCAGCACAGCTCGCCTATCCGATCCGTGACGATATCCCGGTGATGCTCGAGGAAGAGGCCAGACCACTGACCACTGAAGAGCTCGAGCACTACCGGGCAAGTCGCAAGGGATCCTCGAGGGCCAGTCAGCCTTGAGCCATCGGCCTCGATCAGTCGCGTCGGCACCGCCATGAGCCGGGGACGCACGGGGCTCTGGATCGCGCTCGCTGCCCTACTCTCTCTCGGCGGCTGCGCGACGAGCCGGGTGCCGGAGGCGATCCGCGACGATGCGTTGACGTCGCCGACGGTGGCCTCGGTTCAGCAACGACCCGACACCTTTCTCGGTCAATCCGTGCGCTGGGGTGGGACCATTCTCGCCGTGCACAACGGGGCTCACCACACAGGGATCGAGATCCTCGCGAGACCTCTTGGCCGGGACGGCGAGCCGGACCAGGCCGCCAGCGGGTTGGGGCGCTTCCTGGTGGAGATGGCTGGGTTCAAGGACCCGGCGGAGTATCCCGAGGGTCGTCTGTTGACCGCAGTGGGCGCAGTGACCCGCGTCGAGAGGCGAGACGTCGGCGACTACCCCTATCCTTACCCAGTGGTCACGGCCAGGGCATGGTACCTTTGGCCGGGGCCTCCACCTGTCTACGACCTGTACCCGCCGTTCGCCTATCCTTGGTATCGCCCTTGGTATCGGCCTTGGTACGATCCCTGGTACGGCCCCTGGTATTGAGATCGAGACCCGCATCCCGAACCGGCGCCCCGCGTGACGGCTGAACGAGGCATTTCCACGATGAACGAGACCATAGCCGGAAGACTGGTCGTCCTCCTGTCCGTCCTCTGGCTGCTCAATGGTTGTGCAAGCCAGCAAGGCTGCGTGACGCCGGTCGGGCCGTCCGGACTCACACCTGCGAACGCCGCATCACTGGGTCAGGGCGAGGGGGTGGTCGTGACCTGGGGCGGTGTGATCGCCAGCACGCGCAATCTGCCCCAGGAGACCGAGATCGAGGTCATCGGCTACCCTCTCGACCGCTGTGGAGAGCCGCTGACAAGAGGACAGCCCACCGGCCGATTCGTCGCACGGCACTCGGGCTTCTTGGAGCCATCCGACTACCGCTCCGATCGGCGGATCACGGCAACCGGCCGCATCGGGCCCGTGAGAGAGGGTCGAGTCGGCGAGGCCAGCTACCGCTTTCCCGTCCTGGAAGACGCCGTCGTGCGTCTCTGGCCAGACCATGACCCACGGGACACGACGGGGTGGACGCCTCGCGTAAGACCATGGATCGGCATCGGGATCGGGAGCGGTGGTTATGGCGGCGTGGGTGGCGGCATCGGGATCGGCTTCTGAACCGCGTCTCGAGCGGCAACCAGGTGTTCTTCACCCAGGCTGCAAGGTGGGTTCCGATGACACAGCGCTGGACGCGGCTCACCCAGTGACCAATAGCCGCAACGCATCCAGCCGCAGATGCGTCTTGGCCAGCGCCTGGCCGAGCAGCTCGCGCCGGCGCTCGAGGGCAGAGATCTCATCCGGTCGTACCGACGGATTGACGCGGGCCAGGGCGCGCAGACGATCCAGCTCCTCACCGAGCAGGGACTGCATCCGCGCGATCGCACCCTCCCTCAGCTCACCGATGGCGGCCTGCGCTAGGCTCTCGCCGGTCTGGATCATCTCGACCAAACGCTCGCCCCGCGACTCCAGGAGTGTCCGCGCCAGTTTGTGATTGCGGGTCAGACAATGGCCGTTGAGCCTCTCATGCGGGATCTCCGTTGCCAGATCCCGACCCGACTCGTCGATCAAGAGACGTAACAGCGTCGGCGGCAAGAAACGGCCCGCTTCGAGATCGACCGGGGCCTGACACTCGGCGACATAGAGCGCCTCCAGCAGCAGACTGGCGCGCTTGAAGCGACCATCCCGGACGATGGTCAAGGCCGATGTCCCAAGGTCGGAGGCGCTCAGCAGCTCCATGGCCGCACGCGCCATCGGGTGCTCCCAGGTCATGAATTCCCAGTGCTCATGGGATAGGGCGACGCCCCGATCGAAGGTCAGCGTCAAGCCCTCCTCCGGCAGCTCGGGAAAGGTCTCATGCAGCATATGGGCTCCGGGATGGAGCACGACGGACCCGCTCGGCGCAGGCTCGTGCTCGACCCCGAAGCCGTCCCAAAAGCGCTTGAGATACTCGGCCACAGAATCGCTCGCGTCCTCCCGACTGATCGCATCGACAAGGGCAGTCGAACGCTCGGCACGATGGGAGTGCAGCTCGAGCAGACGATCGCGTCCCGCGGCCAGCTCGGCATTGAGCAGGGCACCGAGCGCGTGCGCCTCGGCGATCAGGGAATCGGTCCGTCCGGGGTCGGCAAGCGCCGCCATCAGGGCATCGCCGAGCCGGGCATAGACGGCCGACGCGGCCGGACAGATCGCCGAGAAGGCGTTCAGGCCCTCGGCATACCAGCGAAACAAGACCTCGCCCGGACCGCCGACGAGATAGGGGACATGGATCTGAACCCGGCGCGTCTGACCGATTCGATCGAGCCGGCCGATGCGCTGCTCGAGCAGATCCGGATCCAGTGGCAGGTCGAACAGAACCATATGATGGGCGAACTGGAAGTTGCGCCCCTCGCTCCCGATCTCGGAGCAGAGCAGGATCTGTGTGCCTTCCTCCGTCGAGGCGAAATAGGCAGCCGCCCGATCACGCTCGCGAATCTCCATCTCTTCATGAAAGACCGCGGCGTGGACACCGGCGCGCCGTAGGAGGACATCGCGCAGATCGAGCACCGTCCCGGCGCGAGTGCAGATCAACAGCACCTTCTCTGCGCGGAGCCCCCGCAGCAGTCCGATCAGCCAATCAACCCGCGGGTCGATCTCTACCCAGCTCGCGTCATCGGAACACTCGGGGGCGAGACGGACGGCGCCATCCAATGGAAGCGCCCGATAGGCGTCGGGCTCCGGCAATGGGTATGGCAGCAGGTCGCGACCGGGAAAGCCGGGGATCGCCGCACGAGTATTGCGGAACATGACCCGCCCCGTGCCGTGCCGGTCAAGCAGACGTTGGATGATGGTCTCGGGATCCAGCCCCTCGAGGTCCCCCAACAGGGACGCGATGAGCGCCTGATCGGCCGCACCGAGCGTCTGTCCGTCGATCAGGCGCGCGGCCGCGGCTGCGACGGGCGCATAGCCGGCCTCCTCGGCGAGAAAGGACGCGTAATCCCTGAAGCGCTGCGGATCGAGGAGCCTCAGTCGACCGAAGTGGCCCGCGCGCCCCAACTGCTCGGGCGTCGCCGTTAGGAGTAGGACACCCGGCGTCAGTGCGGCCAGGCCCGCGACGAGGGCATAGTCCTCACTGACCCTCTCCTCCGACCACTGCAGGTGATGGGCCTCGTCGACCACGAGCAGATCCCACTGAGCTGCCAGAAGGGCCTGAGCCGCTGCGGGCGACGTGCGGATCCAGTCGAGGCTGCAGAGGACCTGCTGATCGGCGAGAAAAGGGTTGCTCTCCGGGATGGACTCGAAACGCTCGCGATCGAAGAGCGCGAAACGCAGATTGAAGCGTCGCCGCATCTCCACCAACCATTGATGAAGCAACGGCTCGGGCGTGATCACCAACACGCGCCGGGCACGCCCGGTCAGCAGCATCCGATGCAGAATCAGACCCGCCTCGATGGTCTTTCCGAGCCCGACCTCATCGGCCAGCAGCACCCGCGGGGCATCGCGACGCGCCACCTCGGCCGCGATCTCGAGCTGATGCGGGATCAGCCCGACCCGCGCGCCCACCAGACCGCGCACCGGCGAGGCCGCTTCGCGCATCCCCTGCAGCCAGGTCCGCCAGCGCAGATCGAACCAATGATCGGGGTCGAGCCGCCCGGAGATCAGGCGTTGATGCGGTCGGTTGAAACGCAGCCGATCGTCCAGATCGGACTCGGGAAGCTCGATGAAAGCGCCTTCGAGGTCTTCACACCCGTAGGTGAGCAGCCCGGCCTCGCTCGAAACCGCGATGATCACTAGATCCCGGCCTTGGCGGTCCCGCACATGCTCGCCCACGGTCAGCTCCAATCGGACCAGGGGCGGATCCGGAAGCGCATAGACACGGCTCACGCCGGTCGCCCGATAGGCCATCTCCACGCGGCGGCCATCGACGGCGATCACCAGGCCCAGGCCGAGCTCGCCCTGGGTCTCGCTCAACCAGCGCTGGCCGGGGATGAACATGAGATTCGCTGTTTTCCATATGGGCTCGGCTCTTATTGAGCCGACTGACATTGTGAGCGCCGCAGTTCAGGGACACGCCGATTCAACCAGCCTGTCCCGCGGCACATGCTTGCGCCGACACCTTCTGTCGCCTACCGAAAAAACAAGGGGACGCGTCGACTGATACCGGTGAAGAGCTGATAGGAGATGGTCCCGCTCGCCCGGGCGACGGCATTGACCGAAACGGTCGCCCCCCAGAGCTCCACCGGATCACCGATGGCGGCGTCATCGATCCCCGTGAGGTCCAGGGTGATGAGGTCCATCGAGACCCGACCGATGATCCGGCTCATGCGGCCCTTCACCGCGACCGGTGTTCCGTCGGGTGCGTGACGCGGATAGCCGTCGGCATATCCGATCGCGGCAACACCGACTCGGGTGGGACGCTCGCAGACAAAACGCCCTCCATAGCCGACTGGCTCGCCCGGCTCGAGGTCACGGACCGAGATCAGCGCCGACTCCAGCGTCATGACCGGGCGGAGCCTGGCCGCCGAGGCATGCTCACCGTCCATCGGGGACGCGCCGTAGAGCATGATGCCAGGACGAACCCAGTCGCCATGAGAACGCGGCCAGGCAAGAACAGCCGCCGAGTTGGCCAGACTGCGGGGCGCCCGAATCCCTGCGCTCGCCTGCTCGAAGACCTGGATCTGGCGTTCGGTGTAGGCATGCTCCGGCTCATCGGCGCGGGCGAAATGCGACATGAGGACGACCCGGCGCACATGTGGGCAAACCGCGAGCTCGGCAAAGGCCTGGGCGAACCTGTCCGGGGCCAGCCCGATCCGATGCATCCCGGAATCCATCTTGAGCCAGCAGTCGAGCTGGCGTTCCGGGCGCGCTGCAGAGATCCACTCGAGTTGAAGCTCGCTGTGGATCACGGGTGTCAGATCCGCCCGTTCGACCAGCAGCATCTCCTCGGGGGCGAAAACCCCGTCCAGAAGCAGGATCGGGTTGCGGATGCCGGATTCGCGCAGCTCCATCGCCTCCTCCACACAGGCCACCGCAAAACCGTCGGCCTCTTCCGCCAGCGCACGCCCGACTGCCACGGCCCCATGGCCGTAAGCATTGGCCTTGACGACCGCGAGCGCCCGAGCCTCCGGCGCCAGGCGTTTGGCTTCGCGATAGTTGTGGCGCACCGCGTCCAGATGGATCAGGGCGCGAACCGGACGGGGCATTGGAGACTCCCTGGGAGTTGGGCGATGTCTGTCGAATCATGGATCAGCTCGCATGACTCGATCATGGTTCAAGGCCCTTGATCAATCAAGACTGGACATCGCGAGCCGATCACTCCTTGGTTGCCGCCGGGTCCATCCCTGCTGACGCCTCGAGGGTGCCGCTCAACGCATGGGCAGCCGCGACTGTGGCTTGGCCAAGCGAGAGCCCGCCGTCATTCGCGGGCACCTGCCTTTGGAGAAGCACCCGAAGCCCTGAACGCTCGAGCCCGCCGGTCAGGGCCTCGAGCAAGAGTCGGTTCTGGAGCACGCCGCCCGAGAGCGCGACGGTCGAGAGCCCCTGACGACCCGCCAGATCCAGCGCCAACTCCCGGATCGCGGTGGCCAACCCGGCATGGAAGGCCGCTGCGATCTGCTCAGGTGGACGACCAGTCGAGAGATCGCCGAGCAAGGCATCCCAGAGTGGCGCAGGATCCAGGATCTCACCGGAAGGCGCCGACGCCCGCGCGAACTTGTAGCCGTCACCGACCACAGCCATCGCCTCAGCCGCCATCGCCTCCAGCTCGATGGCGGCCTGTCCCTCGTAGGTCAGGACCTCCCCACCGAGACCCAGCGCCGACGCAGCCGCGTCGAACAGCCTCCCGGCGGAGCTCGAGAGTGGCGCGTTGAGACCACGCCCGATCAAGGTCCGCAGAATGTGCAACGGCTTGCCGTCGAGCCGCTCGATCGGCTCGAGCCCCGCGAAGCGCGCACGCCAGGACGCCCATCCACCCGCGCATTCGAGCTGGGCATAAAGGTTACGCCAGGGCTCCAGGATCGCCCGCGTCCCGCCAGGCATGGCGACGGGCTTGAGATGTCCGATCCGGGCGAAATCCAGGTAGTCTCCGACCAGAAACTCACCGCCCCAGAGTGTCCCATCACTGCCGTAGCCCAGACCATCCAGGAGGATTCCCAGCACGGGCCCGGCATCCAAGGCCCATCCGTTGTCGGCCAGCACCGAGGCCAGATGGGCATGATGATGCTGCACGCGTACCAGCGGCAGGCCGTCGCGCGCCGCCCAGTCACGACCGATCAGGCTGGAACGATAGTCCGGGTGCAGATCCACGGCCAGGACGCCGGGGGAGACCTTAAAGAGGTCCAGATAGAGCGCGAGGGTCCGCTCGAGCTCGCGCGCGGTTTTCGCATCTTCAAGATCGCCCAAGTGCTGAGAGAGGATGGCCTGGCCATCGCGAACCAGGCAGAAGGTGTTCTTGAGCTCGCCGCCAAGCGCCAGCAGGGGTGGGGCGTCCTCGAAGCCAGGCGGCAATGGTATCGGCGTCGGCGCATAGCCACGCGCTCGTCGCAGAAGACGCGGCTGCCCAGCCATCACGCGAACCACCGAATCGTCCAAACGGTTCACAATCGCTCGATCATGGAGCAACAGATGGTCGGCCAGTCCCCCGAGACGTCCCAGCGCGTCCGAGTTCTCGGTACACTGCGGCTCCTCGCTGAGGTTTCCGCTGGTCATCACCAGCGGGCGATCCCAGTCCGAGAGAAGCAGATGGTGGATCGGACTATAGGGCAGCATGACCCCCAAGCTCGTCTGCCCGGGTGCCACATCCGGAGCCAGGTCGGCTGGGCGCTCGTCGACACCGGGCGGACATGCATCCGCTGGCCACTCATCACCAATCGGCCTCGGCCCATCCGAAGCAAGCCGCTCCAATAGCAGGATCGGCGCTGCCGGACTTTCGAGCAGGGCCGCATCTGCCGCCGTGACCCGACAGTAGCCCCGGATGACATCCAGGTCGCGTGCCATGAGCGCAAGCGGCTTGGCATGACGCCGTTTACGCCGACGCAGCTCCGCCACCGAATCCACATTCGTCGCATCGCAGGCGAGGTGAAAGCCCCCGATGCCTTTGATCGCCAGGATCCGCCCCTCGGCCAATAGACGGCTTGCCGCCTCGATGGCGTCCGGGGCACCCAGCGCGCCCGGATCCAAGGTGCGCCCCTCGCCATCGGTCAGCCAAACCTTTGGACCACAGACGTGACAGGCATTGGGCTGTGCATGAAAGCGCCGATCCGCCGGATCCCCATACTCGCCGGCACAGTCCGGACACATCGGGAAGGCAGACATGCTGGTCCGGGCACGGTCGTAGGGGATACCTCTGACGATGCTCAGACGCGGCCCGCAGTGTGTGCAATTGGTGAAGGGATAGCGGTAACGCCGATCGGCGGGATCGCGGATCTCGGCGATGCAGGCCGGACAGGTGGCCGCATCGGCGACGATCCAGGTGTGCACGTCGGTCCCCGCACTCTCCAGGATCGAGAAATCCCCTGTGTGCGCAAGATCCGCCAGCTCAGACGGATCTTCGATCAGGGCCCGCTCGATCGAGTCGATTCGCGCAAGCGGGGGACATTCATCGCGGAGTCGCCGCAGAAAACCGGACAATCCAGCCGGGTCGGCAGGGGCGACCCAAGAGACGCGTATGAGAACACCGTCGCCATCGTTACGGACGTCACCGCGCAACCCGCATTCGTGGGCCAGACGCCAGACGGTAGGCCGGAAGCCCACGCCCTGGACGAGACCACGGACCCGAATCGATTCAGCAGGCATGGTGTCCGGAGGGGTCGGCCTTGAGGGTTGGACCAGAGGGCCGACCGGCTGACCATTGGTGCACAGCCATTCCAGAACGCATCAAGGGCAGAGGGCAGGGATGTTCGAAGAGGGATGGCGCTCCGGCGCCAGTGACGCTGTGCGGCCCGCAACGGGGCCGCGCACGAGCAGCACCATGGCGTTACGGACAGGCGGCGGTGTCGCCAGGCACATTGCCGGTCAATTTCAAGAAGCCATCGAACGGACCCATGACGGCCATGGCCTCACCCTTTGGCCCCGTGAATTTGAGCTTGCCCGACATCATGGCCCCCATGGCCCCACATCCGAATCGACCATCGCCCATACAGGCCCAGTCCTCGTCGGTGGCATACATCAGATAGTCGACGGACTTATCGAGCGTGGCGTGCGTAATTGAACCGCCGTGCGTACAGATCGCCTTCCCGTCCTTGTCGCTGATGACCAACTCGACGGCCGAGCCTGGTCCGCATTTGTCTCGATAGAGGTGGATGACCTTGAAGCCGCGGCCCGCGTCGTTCTTGGCCCAGGCGTCGCCGCCGAGCTCGATGGTGAGGGCGGTGTTGGCATTCCACGCCTTACAGAGCTCGCCAGCCCAATCGGCATCCATGAAGGTCGCGGCGTGGATAGGCCCGGCGCTCATCAGCAAGGCCACAAAGAGAACAGGGATTCGTCGCACAGGATGCAGGATATTCATCGCTCAGACTCCTCCGGTGATTATTGGTATGGAGCGCTCCTCGCATTTATCTGGGAGCTCCAGAGCCAACCATGAGAGCGCCTACGACGCTGCTTCTCTAGCATCCCTTCATTTCCAGCGGCTTAGGCGACCGGGAAAGGCGGCACATCCATGCGCCAAAGACAGCGCTGCTGGCAGCAGCAGTCACTTCAGGGAGACTGATCCTCGTGCCGGCGCCATTGGAAACTATACGCCATTTCTTTTAAGTCGAGCTGCTGTTGATGTGATCGAACGGCCATCCCTGGCCAAGCCCATCGAACCACCTCACATGGATTTGCCGGTCGGCAGGGCGCGTCCCGCGCACCATGCGGCGGCAAATCCATGTGTCGATGGTCTATGGGTCGCCCTGCCCTACTGAGCCGCCTTCAGCGCAGCATGCGCCGCCGCGAGCCTGGCGACCGGCACGCGCGGACCCGAGCAGCTTACATAGTCGAGTCCGGCCTGATGACAGAAGGCGATTGAGGCGGGATGGCCGCCGTGCTCGCCGCAGATACCGACATGCAGGTTCGGCTTGATCGAGCGACCCCAGTCGACCGCGAGCTGCATCAATTTCCCGACGCCCTTCACGTCCAGCACCTCGAAGGGGTTGTCCTGCAGGATGCCGGACTGGTTGTAGAGCGGCAGGAACTTGTTCTCAGCATCCTCGCGCGAGAATGAGAAGGCCGCTTGCGTGAGATCGTTGGTGCCGAAGGAGAAGAACTCGGCCTCCTCCGCTAGCGACTCTGCACGCATGCAGGCCCGCACGACTTCGATCATGGTGCCGAACTTGAAGTTCACCGGCTGCCCGTAAGCCTCGGCGACCTCGTCATGGATGGTATCGACGAAGGCCTTGACCATTCGAAGCTCCTGCGCCGTGCAGACCTGCGGCACCTTGATCTGGGGATGGACCTCGATGCCCGCCTTGGTGCACTCGGCAGCCGCCTCGAGGATCGCCCTGACCTGCATCTGGTAGATCTCGGGGAAGGTGATGCCGAGACGCACGCCGCGATGACCCAACATGGGGTTGGTCTCGTACAGGGCGCGGACCTTGCGGAGCATTGCCTCCTTTTTGGAGATGGCGTCCTCGACAACCGAGGGGTCCATCATGCGCCGCAGCGAGTCGACGTCGTGGCGGACGTTCTCGGGCGAGTGCAGGAGCCCCATGGCCCCGGCCAAGACGGTCATGCCGCGGGTCGTGCGAGCGAGGACCCGCAGATCGGTCAGCTCGCGCTCCAGGACATGCTCGTCGGGCAGGAACTCGTGGATGGGCGGGTCGAGCAGTCGGATGGTCACCGGATTGGGCGACATCACCTCGAACAGATCACGGAAGTCCTTGCGCTGCAAAGGCAGCAACTTGTCGAGCGCGGCCTGACGTTGATCGGGCGTGTCGGCGACGATCATCTCGATCACGACCGGCAGGCGCTCGACGTCGTTGAACATCCGCTCGGTGCGCGCCAGCCCGATGCCGACGGCGCCGTACTTGCGCGCGCGGCGTGCATCCTCGGGCGTATCCGCATTGGCCATGACCTTCAGCTTGGCCACCTCGTCCGCCCAGCCGAGCAGGACATCGAGCTCGGGCGTAAAGTCCGGCTCCACGGTCGGGATGGCGCCCAGATAGACCTTGCCCGAGGTCCCGTCGATGGTGATGACGTCGCCCTCTTTGAAGCTGGTGAGGCCAACGCGGGCCTCACGCCGGTTGACGTCTACGCTGATCCCCTCGGCACCGGCGACACAGGGCTTGCCCATCCCTCGCGCGACCACCGCGGCATGCGAGGTCTTGCCACCACGCGAGGTCAGGATGCCCTCGGCAGCGAAAAAGCCATGGATGTCTTCGGGCTTGGTCTCCTCGCGGACCAGGATAACCTTCTGGCTCAGCTCATGACCGAATTGTTCGGCCCGGTCGGCGTCGAAGACCGCGATCCCGGATGCGGCACCAGGCGATGCCGGCAGGCCCTGCGCGACCGCCTCGGCCTTGATCGTCGGATCCAGCCGTGGGAAGAGCATCTGCTCCAGCAGGTCGGGCTGGATGCGCAGCAGTGCCTCTTCCTTGCTGATCAGACCCTCGCGCTCCATCTCCACCGAGGTCCGCACCATGGCAACCGCATTCATCTTGCCGTTGCGCGTCTGCAGGCAGAAGAGCTGGCCGCGCTCGATGGTGAACTCGAAGTCCTGGACCTCGCGGTAGTGGGTCTCCAGCTTCTCGCGCAGCGCGTCGAGCTGGGTGGCCATCTCCGGCATCTCGACCCGCAACCGGGAGATGGGTTTGGGGGTGCGGATACCGGCCACCACGTCCTCGCCCTGAGCATTGACCAGATACTCGCCGTAGAGCTTGTTCTCGCCCGACCCCGGATTGCGGGTGAAAGCGACGCCGGTCGCCGAGTCGTCGCCGCGGTTGCCGAACACCATGGTCACCACGTTCACCGCGGTGCCGTTGGCCATGTCCGGGGTGATGTGGAACTGTCTGCGGTAGTCGACCGCGCGCTTTCCGCCCCAGCTGTTGAAGACGGCTTTGATGGCGATCTCCAACTGACGATAGGGGTCGGACGGGAAGGGATGGCCGGTATGGGTTTCGACCACCTTGAGGAAACGTTCGGTCACCTCCTTGAGGTCATGCGCCGAGAGGTCGACGTCCTGCTTGGCATGCGCGGCCTCTTTGACGATCTCGAACTCGGCGTCGAACGCCGTATCCGGAACACCGAGTGCGACCTTGCCGAAGAGCTGTATGAAGCGGCGGTAGGCGTCATAGCCGAAGCGCGCGTCGCCCGTGGCACGGATCTCACCTTGCAGGGTGTCTTCGTTCAGACCCAGATTCAGGATGGTATCCATCATGCCGGGCATGGACATGGCCGAGCCGGAGCGCACCGAGACCAGCAGCGGGTTGCCCGGATCTCCAAACCCCTTGCCGGTCTTCTGTTCCAGCGCACGCATCTGCTCATAGACCTCATCCATCAGGCCAGCCGGCAGTGCGCGGTCGGGTGCGTCCAGATACTCGAGGCAGGCCGCTGTCGAGATGACGAAGCCCGGCGGGACATTGAGTCCGATCTGGGTCATCTCGCACAGGTTGGCGCCCTTGCCTCCAAGCAGCTTCTTGGCCTTGCCGTCCCCTTCCTCGAAGGCGAACACATGTTTCGTGGTCTGGGATGCCATGATTCGAAGGTACCTCTCTCGTCTATTCGTTGCGGATTCTATGGGACTCGAGCGCGCGGACTCGGGGTGCCGCGGCGACAGGCGCTATTGTCGCAGAGCTTTGCAACTCAGTCGGGAGTAATTTCAATCGTGTCAGAGCCGCTGAGATAGGCCCGCCAACCCCCGAGCGCACTGATGTCACGTGCGCCCTCGGCCGCGAAGCCCTCGCAAATGAAACCTTTCTCCAGGCGGCCGTCGGCCAGCTCGACGCTGCCGAGTCCGAGCGGCGCCGGGATTCCGCTGAGGAAGCTGCCGATCGTCGTCTCGGGAAGCGTCCAGACCTCGACATCGATCGCGACCCCATCGGTCGGAACGCGGATCAGACCAGGGCGCTCGGGCGGCCCACCGGGGAGTGCATAGAGCCGGTAACAGGGGGCGGTTTTGGTGGCGCACAGACGTCGACCACCGCGCTCGACCAACTGATGATTGAGCGCAAGCCCGGACAGATGGGCACCACAGACCACCAGAGGCAGCATCGAGTGGCCAGTCTCGGTGGGGTCCTGTGCCAGGCCGGGCGGCCGCTGCTCGGCGGCCGAGGCCCCTGAGGCAATCGGCGACACCGGATGTCCGGTCGCGCCCCGGGTCGGCCAGGTCGCCTGGCTCGGATCCAGATGCAGCCTCTCGGCCAGACGGGCCAGCAGTGGATCGCTGAAGGCAGGGCCGAAGAGGGTGACCCCGAACGGCAAACCGTCCGGGCGCATCCCGGCCGGCAGGGCCACCGCAGCGAGGTCGAGCAGATTCATGAAATTCGTGTAGTAGCCCAGGTTGCTGTTGAGCCGGATCGGATCGGCGGCAACCTCCGCGATCCGATAGGGGGTGGCGATCGTCGGGGTCAGGATGCAGTCGACACCGGACCAACAGGCGTCGGAAGCACGTTTGAGCTCGGCCAATCGGTATTGGGCCTTGAAGGCGTCGACCGCACGCGCCTGCGCCGCCGGCTCGATGATGGCGCGGGTGACCGGATGCAGGGTCTCCGGATGGGCCCGGATCCAGTCCTCGATCGCGGCGTAGCGCTCCGCGACCCAGGGGCCCTCGTAGAGCAGGCGTGCCGTCTCGGCGAAGGGCGTGAAATCGATGGTGACAGCCTCACCGCCCAACGCCCTCAGACGCGCCAGGGTCGCCTCGAACAGCCGGGCTGACGCCTCGTCGCCAAACCACTCGAGCTCGTCCGGGACGCCGAAGCGGAATGGCGCTCCGTCCACCGGGGCGGCTGAAAACGCCGATGCGCCCGATGGCGCAGCCCGCGCGAACGGATCCTCGGGGTCGAAGCCGGCGGCGATCGGCATAAGTGTGCCGGCATCGGCGAGATCCAGGGTGAAGAGACTCACGCAGTCGAGCGTACGGCAGGCCGGGAGCACGCCACGCATGCTGATCAGACCGCGGGTCGGCTTGATGCCCACCAGGTTGTTCAATGCCGCCGGAACCCGGCCGGAACCTGCCGTATCCGTCCCCAATGAAAAGCTGACCAGACCCTTGGCGACAGCCGCCGCCGATCCTGAGCTGCTACCTCCGGCAATATAGGCCGGGTCGAAGGCGTTGGGCACCGCGCCATAGGGCGAGCGGGTCCCGACCAAGCCGGTGGCGAGCTGGTCCAGATTGGTCTTGCCGATGGGCAGGGCGCCAGCGGCGATCAGGCGCTCGACGACCCTGGCCGAACGTTCCGGGATCCAGGCGAGCTCCGGCAGCGCGGCGGTGGTCGGTACGCCGGCAAGATCGATATTGTCTTTGATCGCGAAGGGGATACCGTAGAGCGGGAGTCGCTCCCGGCTGACCGTCGCCAGGCGCTCGAGATAGGGGGCCAGCTCGGCATCCGATAAGACATGGATCCAGATGTTGTCGGCCGCATGCTCCTGGATACGGGCGCGAATCCGGTCGATCAGATCGGACGGCGTAAAGCGGCCCTCTCGATAGGCATCGGACAGATGACGGATGGCGAGATTCAGGCAGGGCTGGGGCGAACGGCTCATCATGTCTCCACTATGTGGGTTCGGCGGTGGTCTCGATCACGAGGAGGGACTGCCCGGGTGAGACCTGTGCACCACTCCGGCAGAGGATCCGGACGACGCGACCGGCTTGATCGGCATGGACCGCGATCTCCATCTTCATCGACTCGAGCACCAGCAGGACCTGCCCGGGCTCGACCCACTGTCCGACCTCGACGGCGAGTTGCCAGACACTGCCGTGGACATGGCTTTCGACCGCCGCCTCGCCCGGGCCGAGTTGCTGCGACTCCGCCCGCTCATCGATGAGCGCAGCCGCCTCACCGTCGCTCGCCCCACCCGTCTCGGATTGACCGACTGCCGCCCAGCGCTCACGCTCGCCATCGAAGGCGGCTTGCTGGCGCGCCTTGAAGGCGGCGATCGAATCCGAGTTCGTCTCGAGGAAGGTCTGATACTCGTCCAGACTGAATCGAGTCTCCTCGATCCGGAGCCGGAAAGCCCCGCGCGGAAAGCCCTCGCGCAGATCGCCGAGCTCTTGCTCGGAGACGGGATAGAAGCGGATCTGATCGAAGAAGCGCAGGAGGTAGGGCCGCTCGAAGTCCGGGGTCCGACCGAACGGGTTCCACATCTGCAGGGTACGCCCGACGAACTGGTAGCCGCCCGGCCCCTCCATACCATAGATGCAGAGATAGGAGCCACCGATCCCGACCGCGTTCTCGGGCGTCCAGGTGCGGGCCGGATTGTATTTGGTGGTCACCAGCCGATGTCGCGGGTCGAGCGGCGTCGCCACCGGTGCGCCCAGATAGACGTCGCCGAGACCCATGACCAGATAGCTCGCCTCGAAGAGGATGCGCCGGACCTCGTCGATGTCGTCCAGCCCGTTGATGCGGCGAATGAACTCGATGTTGCTCGGACACCAGGGCGCGTCGGGGCGCACCGACTGCATGTACTTCTCGATCGCGAGACGAGTGGAGGAGTCGTCCCAGGACAGGGGCAGATGGACCACTCGCGCCGGCACCGACAGGGACTCGACATCCCCGAGTGCCTGCTCGCGCTCGACGAGCCGATCCAGCAGCCCGCCGAGTCTCAGAGCACGGCTGTCATAGCGCACCTGCAAAGACCGGATGCCGGGGGTCAGCTCCAGCACGCCTGGGATTGGCTGGGACTGGAGCGACAGCATCAGGGCATGCACCCTGAAACGAAGCCGGATGTCGAGCATCTGGGGCCCGTATTCGATCAGCAGATCCTTGTCGCCCGAGGCCCGATAGGTGACACCGACCGGGTGCTCCGGCGGATCGATCCAACGCAGCCGCGGGTCGGTCGGGGGCGCCGGCCTGACCCGGAGCGCCGCCGGAGACGTCAGGCGACGGATGAGGTCGTCCTGGGCTGCCTCCAGGCCATTGGCGGTGTCCTGGTCGACCGGCACGAAACGCACCCGATCGCCCGGCCGGAGTTGGCCCAAGCGCCATCGGTCTGCCGCAATCACCGTCGCAGGACAGACGAAGCCGCCCAGGCTCGGCCCGTCCGGACCCAGAATCACCGGCATGTCGCCGGTAAAATCCAGGGTCCCCAGGGCATAGGCGTTGTCGTGGATGTTCGAGGGATGCAGCCCCGCCTCGCCGCCGTCGGGCCGCGCCCAGGTGGGCTTGGGGCCGATCAGGCGCACCCCTGTGCGGCTCGAGTTGTAATGCACCTCCCAGTCGGTCGCGAACAGGGTCGCGATGTCGTCCTCGGTGAAGAACTCGGGCGCACCGTGCGGGCCATAGATGACGCGCAGGGTCCAGGTGTCGCCGTAGCAGGGGACGAGCGGCTCGGACAGCCCGGTGTCGCATGGGGGCTCGCCGAGGCGCTCTTGATCCGGCGCCAGGTGCAGGACGTCGCCAACCTGCAGCGGCCGACCGCCATGCCCGCCGAATCCCCCCAGGGTGAAGGTGGCACGACTGCCGAGATATTTCGGGACCTGAAGACCGCCACGCACCATGAGATAGGCACGCGTTCCTGCTCCTCGGAGCGCACCAAGCCGCAGCACCTCGCCGGCCCGCACGGGCAGCGGACATGACCAGTGCGCCGGCCGACCCTGGATGTCCGCCGCCATCTCGGCGCCGGTCAGACAGATCAGGGCATCCCGGTTGAAGCGGAGGGTCGGGCCGGTCACCGTCAGCTCCAGCCCGGCGGCCTCCGGGGGATTGCCGAGCAGCCGGTTGCCGAGTCGAAACGCCAGATCATCCATGGGTCCGGATGGCGGGACGCCGACATCCCAGTAACCGAGGCGGCCCGGCCAATCCTGAACGGTGGTCTGGGTTCCGGCCGACAGGACGTCGATGGTGTCGGGCCGATAGCTGAGAGCCGCGAGTGTGCCTGTGTGATGGCGGCCGGCAACCACATCGGGATCCCGGATCACCTGTCGCAGATAGGCGAGATTGGTCTCGATCCCGGCGATCTCGGTGCGGTCCAGGGCCTCCGCCATGCGCGCGAGAGCGCCCGGACGATCCTCGGCCCGCAAAATGACCTTGGCGAGCAGCGGATCATAGTAGGGCGACACCCGGGTGCCCGTCTCGATCCAGGTGTCGACCCGCGCATCCGCCGGCAGCTCGACTTGGGTGAGCAGACCTGCGCTCGGCTGAAACCCCTTGCCCGGATCCTCCGCATAGAGACGCACCTGGATGGCATGACCGCCGGGCCCGGCCGAGAGCCTACTCAGGTCGGGTGGCTCACCCGCTCCCAGGCGCACCATCCACTCGACCAGGTCCACACCGGTCACGGCCTCCGTGACACCGTGCTCAACCTGGAGACGCGTGTTGACCTCCAGGAAATAGAAGGCAGCGCGCTCGGGGTCATAGATGTACTCGACCGTGCCCGCCGACCGATAGGCGACGGCGGCACCGAGACGGCGCGCGGTCTCGAGCATGGCAGCACGAGTCTCGGGGGGAAGATCCGGCGCCGGGGTTTCCTCGACCACCTTCTGATTGCGGCGCTGCAGAGAGCAGTCGCGCTCTCCGAGGGCCAGCACCCCGCCGGCACCGTCACCGAAGATCTGCACCTCGACATGCCGTGCCCCCC
>RRYU01022180.1_pt1 | contig 89629 bp, 78 predicted proteins | sample 2162651 | NCBI WGS metagenome assembly RRYU01 (sample SAMN10267283, study PRJNA491782) | microbial mat metagenome | isolation source: biomat in the production well | place: Japan: Minami-Kanto gas field, natural gas well KTG3 | collected 2017-06 | reverse complement strand
GGGGGGCGTTCGGCTGACCGACCGTGGTGCACCCGACGCGACGGCAGGTTTCGGCGGAGGCTCCACCAAAGGCTCGGCGGACGCCGCAAGCGGCGGCACATCCGGAGCGATCTCCGACGCTTCCATGCTCGACGGCGTCGGTGCGGACTCGGTCGCCGCGGACGACTCAGCGACGGACGCCGGCAATACAATAGGGGCAGGTGTGCGCAGGACGGCATAGAGCGCAATCACCACTGCCACGGCCGCCAACCCAACCGCGAGCAACCCCCAATGGCTGGTCGGGGCGGTTTCTTTGTCGTCGTCGAAGATCCCGCTTGTATCCAAGGTCGGGACCTGCCCAAGCTCTCGCTCCTGCTGAGACTTCTTCAGCGCCTCCAGGATGTAGCTCATGACTCCGCTGGCTCCGTAATCGCGGTCTCGAACGCATCGGATGATGGGACCAATCTGGGGATCCCGGGCATATCGACCGCATTGTGCAACTGGATCAGGGTCCGGGGTCCTGCAAGACCATCATCGAGCAACCCACGAGACGCCTGGAACGCCCGCACCGCGCGCCTCAGCGCATTATCGTAATAATCTGAGTCGCTTGCTGGAAGCTCTGAAGCAGGAACCTGAGCCAAAAGCTGCCGCAGCCAAAGTACCGATTCGCCCGAGGTGCCGGGGCCGATGAGGGTCGATCCGGTCGGCGGCGGCTGCCAGATCAGGATATAGTCGCCGCTCCAGATCGACTCCAGTCCAGCGACCGGGATCAACTCGCGACCGCTCGGTAGATCGACTGTTCCATACGACTCGTCGAGCGAGGTCAGAACGATAAAGCGACGACCCACGCCCGACCCTTTGACCGCGAGCAGCGCAGGGCGATCGAAGAACCGCAGATTGCTGAGCTTGCCTTGCTCACGCGCACAGCGCAGACCGAATGAGGCGACGCGACCGCAGGGGTCATTGTCCGGCAGGCTGTCGACCTCGACGCCCCAGCGGAGCAAGAGAAGACGCAGGGCATCGGGTTCCGGCATGGAGATGCGCGCGATGGTCTCTGCAGCCGCATCCGGCTCGAAGCGCTCCAGTGCGATCCGCGGCAGCTCGTCCGACGGCAGGATATCACCGGAAACCATCTCCTCGGACGACTCGGGCGGCGACGCATCCGGGTCCGGCTTGATCGGGGCGAGCAATGATTGGGGCGACGCGGCCGCAGGATCCTGCCGAGGAGCGTCAAGAGCAGCCGCCCCTGGCACAGGCTTCGTCTCGATGCCGGAGCGCTTGGCGAGCATCATGAGATCGTTGGGGATCAGATTGGCCAGGCGCGCCGCGGCGTCTTGCGAAACCCAGGCGTATCCGAGCCACCCCGCGATCATCGCCAAGACGAAGGCCGCCGCGGCGGCGAAACCGGGGCGCACTGCGGGCCGCGGGAGCGTCTCGATGCTTTCGCCATGGACCTCACGGGCCGCTTTCTTCACGATGCCGGGCGTCACCTGCGAGCCGCGCGTCACGCAGGCGCCCAGGAGCGCCCGATCGCAGAGGATGTTGACCAGGCGCGGCACGCCTCCCGAGCTCTTATAGATCTGCCGGATCGCCGCGGCGGTGAAGAGTGGACGGTCGACGCCGGCGACCGCGACACGGTGTCGGATGTAGTCCCCTGTCTCCGCGAGGTTGAATGGCTGCAGATGAAAGCGCGCCGTGATGCGCTGGTTGATCTGGCGCAGCGCGTCGCGCTCCAGCATGCGCCGCAGCTCAGGTTGGCCAATCAGGAAAATCTGTAGAAGCTTATGCTTGCTGGTCTCCAGATTCGTGAGCAACCGAATCTGCTCGAGCACCCTGGGCCTCAGGTTTTGGGCCTCATCGATGATCAGGACCGGCCGGCGGCCCTTGCTGTGCGCCTCCAGGAGATGGGCATTCAGCCGGTCGACCAGCGTCTTCACCGAGCTCTCGCCCGCGGGAACCTGGATCCGGAGCTCATCACAGATGGTGAGGAGCAGCTCGGTCGCCGTGACCGCCGGATTGAGGATCAGCGCCACCTCGACACCTTCGGGGAGCTGCTCGAGGAAGGCTCGACAGACGGTCGTCTTGCCGGTCCCCACCTCCCCTGTCAAGAGCACGAAACCGCCGCTCTCGCCCGCGCCGTAGAGCAAGTGAGCCAGGGCCTCCTTATGCTGCTCGCTCAGGAACAGATAGTGGGGATCCGGCGCAATGGAGAAACTGGGCTCTTTGAGCCCGAAATACTTGGGATACACGCTGGCCCTCAGGGCTTTCGGTGAGCTGGTGACTACGGACTCGACTCACTCCTCGGGTGGCTCGCTCCGATCGAGCAAGCTGCTCGGGCCACCCGGCCTCGCGGAGTCTGGAAAGACAGGCGCCGACCCATGGCCAAAGGCCCACCAAAGGTGGTTGCCCAAATCCCATGGGCCTTGCGTTGTCCGCCACACAACCACTGCATTCTGCAGGGTTTCATTCGGTTTCGCGAGGTTAGTTAGGCCAAGGAGGAGCGTCAAGAAGCGAGCGACGAAGCCGGACGAACGATCCCACGAGAAGGCCCCGCTGCGGTGCGAGCAATAAAAAAGGGGTCAGACAGACGCCTAACCCCTTTATATCATTGGTGGGCCGTGTAGGATTCGAACCTACGACCGATGGATTAAGAGTCCACTGCTCTACCAACTGAGCTAACGGCCCGGGACAGCCGGCTCGCGTGAGGCACCGCGGTTAATCCGCATGCCAATACACAAGCCCGGGGTGATGGGGTGGACGATGGGGATCGAACCCACGACCACAGGATCCACAATCCTGCGCTCTACCGACTGAGCTACGTCCACCATAGCGAAAACATCGATCCTTGGTCGTTGCGCATCTCGCGCTTCCCTTGAGTACTGCCTCTCGAGCCTGAATTGGCGCGCTCGGCAGGACTCGAACCTGCGACCCACGGCTTAGAAGGCCGTTGCTCTATCCAACTGAGCTACGAGCGCTCATTTATGCGGGCGCTCATCCGAAGAACGCGGATCATCGGCAGCGCTATCGGGTGCGCAGCGAACCCGGCACCTTGACACCTTGATCCGGAGCGCTCCGCTCGGGCTGTTTGGTCGGGGTAGAGGGATTCGAACCCCCGACATCCTGCTCCCAAAGCAGGCGCGCTACCAGACTGCGCTATACCCCGGTTTCGGAAATCTACCCCGAAATCGAAGAGCCGGAACTATACGCCCTGGATAGCGCCGCGTCAATCCACCGAAATCGTCTCTCGCGGCTCGCGTTTCCATCCGCGACGGCGCTCGCTATGATGCCGCCGGGTGATCGAATAACTGCAACCGGGACCACGATGAGCGCACAGAGACTAGACGGCAAGGCCATCGCCACTGAGATCCGCGGCGAGGTTCGCAAACGGGTCGATGACATCCTGGCCGAGGGCGGGCGCCCACCTGGTCTCGCCGTCGTCCTTGTCGGTGCAAACCCCGCGTCCCAGGTCTATGTGCGAAACAAACGGGCGGCCTGCGCCGAAGTCGGCTTTCACTCCGAGATGCACGAGCTCCCGGCATCGGTCAGCCAGGCGACACTGCTCGACCTGATCGACCGACTCAACGCCGATCCCAAGATTGACGGCATTCTCGTGCAGCTCCCGCTGCCCGAGCAGATCGACGAGGCTGCCGTCACCGATCGCATCCTGCCGACCAAGGACGTCGACGGCTTTCACCCCGACAATGTCGGCCGCCTGGTGCTGCGTCGCCCCCTGCTGAGACCCTGCACACCGAAAGGGATCATGACCCTTTTGACACGCACCGGCCAGACGCTCGAAGGACTCGATGCCGTGATCATTGGTCAGTCCAACATCGTGGGCCGGCCCATGGCGCTGGAGCTTCTCGCCGCCCGCTGCACCATCACCGTCTGCCACAGTCGGACCAAGGACCTCGCCGGAAAGGCGCGAAGCGCCGACATCCTGGTCGCCGCAATCGGTCGACCCGGATTCATCCCCGGTGACTGGATCAAAGAAGGCGCGATTCTGATCGATGTCGGCATCAACCGCACCGACGAAGGCACCCTGGTCGGCGACCTGGATTTCGCGACCTGCGCCGAGCGTGCCTCCTGGATCACGCCCGTGCCGGGCGGCGTCGGTCCCATGACCATTGCCAGCCTGCTCGAGAACACGCTCCAGGCCGCGCAGCTGCACGCAGCATCGAGATGACGGGGCGGCGCCCAATCGCACGGACGCAACAGACGTTGAATCGGTGATGCCGGCCATCGACCCGAACCGGTCAATCCAGTGCTGACCATCATCGAGATCAGTGCCATCCTGGTCTTTGCCATCTCCGGCCTGATCGAGGCCGTGCGCAAGCGGATGGACATCGTCGGGGTCTTCACGGTCGCTTTCGTGACCGCGTTCGGCGGCGGCACGCTGCGGGATGTGCTGCTCGACCGCCGTCCGCTCTTCTGGGTTCAGCATCAGGAATATGTCTGGTTGGTCCTGGCCCTGACCCTGATCGGACCGCCTTTGCTTCGGCTGATCCGCCATCGCTGGGCGGATCGGGTGATGCAGACCACGGATGCGCTGGGCCTTGGCCTGTTCGCCGTGTCGGGCGCCGCGCTCGCGCTGGCGGCGGAGATGCCGCTCATCGTCGTCGTCATGATGGGAGTGATCACCGGGGTGTTCGGCGGTGTGCTGCGCGATGTCCTGTGCAACGAGATCCCGGTGGTGTTCCAGGATCACCGACCTTATGCCTTATGCGCCTTCCTGGGCTGCTGGGTCTTTGTCGGTTTGGATGCCATCGGCGCCGAATCCTGGATGACACTCTTGGCCGGTGCCGGAACAGCGGCCGCGCTGCGCCTGCTGGCCCTTGCCTTTGACTGGAGAATCCCGCCTTGGCCCCGTGATCTCGGGGCATGAGACTCCGTCAAGCTCCACAAGGCTCTGCGCTGATCATGCCTCCTCCAACCTTCCCCCACGGCTGAACGACATCGCTATCGATGCTCATTGTCTTTTCCCGGCCTTACGCGGTGTCCGCAGGATCGCGTTCAGCGCCCCGCCGGTGATCACGGCCCGCAGCGCCTGATCAGTGCCGACATCGAGATCCCTCACCTGATCCGGGCGAAGATAGGCCGTGTACCCGCCCACCTGATAGCTCATGGGCAGGTAGACCGCGATGCGCTCAGGCTCAAAGGGCGTATCCGAGTCGGAGGGAGCATCAGCGGTCGTGACCAGTGGAAGTCTGACGCACTCCTGCATGACGAATCCGACGAGTTGAATGCCCCGGATGTCGACGGCCACCGGGCGCCCGAGGTTCCGCTCTCCCTCCTGCCCGAAGAAGCGCGCGACGTCTTTCAAACCCTGGAACAGAATCTTGACTAAAGGAATACGGTCAAGGATGCGCTCGGCCAGTGTCAGCAGCCAGCGCACCAGAAAAAGATTGGCCAGCAGTCCAGCAGCCAAAGTGACCCCGATACCGGCCATCAACCCCATGCCCGGCACATACCAGTCATCGGGCATCAGGCCCCGCAGCAAGCCACCCATCCACAGCTCCACCGAGCGCCCCAGCCAAAACAGCAAGGCGATCGTGATGATCAATGGGGCCAGCAGTGCGATGCCCTGCAGGAATAGGTTTCTCAAGTGGGCTGTAGTCGATCGTAATCCCATGTTCCGCTCCCGATCCGCAACATTCAGAACACCCTGACTGGGCTACGGGCAAGTCAATACCAAAGGCCCGTCAGATGCCACCCTGAGCGACGCCGAACCGGAGGCTCGGGCCATCCGAACGGATCCGGGTCCTGGAGGATCAGCCGCGACGACAGTGGCTGTCCCGAGCGCTCGGGCTGTGCAAGCTCGAGGAGGCGGCGCACCCGTTCTTCTGTGGGCGGATGGCTGCGCAGCAGGGATGGGTCGGGGATCCGCCGACCGGGCATCACCAGCTGCTCCCAGAAGGGACCCTGGGCGCGCTCGAGCTTGACCAGCGCCGATGCCAGGCCGCGTGGATCCCCGGACAGCTCGACGGCGCTGCGGTCGGCCTCGTATTCACGATTGCGCGAGAGTGCGAGCTGGACCAGGGCGCTCAGCATAGGACCGGCCAAGAGGATCAGGATGGGTCCCCAAGGCAACCCCTCGACTCCAAAAACCAGGGCCGGTAGTGCCAGGATCAAGAGGATCTGTCCGAACAGGCCCAGCAGCCCGGTGATGCGACTCACCAGATCGGCGAGGGTCATGACCCGGATGTCGCCATTGGCGATGTGGGCGGTCTCATGCGCGAGGACGGCCGCCAGCTCGCGCAGATTCAGACGGCTTAAGCGAATACTTGACAAACCCACACAACCTATAAGTGAAAAGCAATCCGTGCCATAGGAATTGAGACATAGTTGCCCGACGCCATTAAGCGTACGATTCGTGTGTCTTTTGCAGCGAGGTCCTGCCGGCGCTCCCGGTGTCTGCACCGAGTCTCAATCATGCTGCGTCGCTCGAGCCGCGACCGCAGCCAACACAGAGGGAGTGAAGCACATGGCACTTGACCAATCCGTTCGTTACGCCGATCTGAGCCTGCGCGAAGCAGACCTGATCGCCGGCGGCAACCACATTCTGTGCGCCTACAAGATGAAGCCGCAGGTCGGCTACGGCTATCTGGAGTCCGCGGCCCACTTCGCCGCCGAGTCATCCACCGGCACCAATGTCGAGGTCTCGACCACCGACGACTTCACCAAGAATTTCGACGCGCTGGTCTACCACATCGACGAAGCGACCGAAGAGATGCGGATCGCCTACCCGATCGATCTCTTCGACCGGAATATGATCGACGGCCGCATGATGATGGTGTCCTTCTTGACCCTGACCATCGGCAACAATCAGGGCATGGGCGACATCGAGCACGCGAAGATGTACGACTTCTACATGCCGCCGCGCGCCATCCAATTGTTCGACGGTCCGTCCAAGGACATCAGCGACATGTGGCGTATCCTCGGCCGCCCGATGAAGGACGGCGGCTATATCGCCGGCACCATCATCAAGCCCAAGCTGGGCCTGCGTCCCGAGCCCTTCGCCGCAGCCGCATATCAGTTCTGGCTCGGCGGCGACTTCATCAAGAACGACGAGCCGCAGGGCAACCAGGTCTTCTGCCCGGCCAAGAAGGTCTACCCGCTGGTCTATGACGCCATGAAGCGCGCCATGGACGAGACCGGCCAGGCCAAGCTGTTCTCGGCCAACATCACCGCCGACGACCATTTCGAGATGTGCGCGCGCGCCGATTTCATCCTGGAGGCCTTCGGCCCGGATGCCGACAAGGTGGCCTTCCTCGTGGATGGCTATGTCGGCGGTCCCGGCATGGTGACCACGGCTCGCCGCCAGTATCCGGGCCAGTACCTGCATTATCACCGGGCCGGTCACGGGGCCGTGACATCCCCGAGCTCCAAGCGTGGCTACAGCGCCTATGTGCTGGCCAAGATGGCGCGTCTGCAGGGCGCTTCCGGTATCCACGTCGGGACCATGGGCTACGGCAAGATGGAAGGCGGCAGGGAAGATCGCGCCATCGCCTACATCATCGAGCGCGACAGCTATGCTGGTCCGGCCTATCACCAGGAGTGGTTCGGCATGAAGCCCACGACCCCGATCATCTCGGGCGGCATGAATGCGTTGCGGCTGCCCGGCTTCTTCGAGAACCTCGGGCACGGCAACGTCATCAACACCGCCGGCGGTGGCTCCTATGGCCATATCGACAGCCCGGCGGCCGGCGCCATCTCGCTGCGTCAGGCCTACGAATGCTGGAAGGCCGGCGCAGACCCCATCGAGTGGGCCAAGGAGCATCAGGAATTCGCTCGCGCCTTCGCGTCCTTCCCGCAGGATGCCGATCAGATCTATCCCGGCTGGCGCGACAAGCTCGGCGCCGCCGCGCACAAGTGAGCCTGACGCATGTCGGTCTGATGTCTTGATGAACCGTGCCCCCGAGTGATCGGGGGCTTTTCTTTTCCGGTCGACTGGGGTTAGAAACCCGGTCACGACTCCACGACAGGGCTCGGATGTTGAGCGACATCGATCAGTACCTCATCACGCAAGAACCCTTCTACCAACCGCTCCACGAGGAGATCGCGCTCTATCAGGCCGCCTGGGACGAGCGCCTGCCGGTGATGATCAAGGGGCCAACCGGCTGCGGCAAGTCGCGCTTCGTCGAGCTCATGGCCTGGAGGCTCGGCCGGCCCTTGATCACCGTCGCCTGCAACGAGGACATGACGGCGTCCGACCTGGTCGGACGCTACCTGCTCGACACCGGCGGCACCCGCTGGCTCGACGGCCCCTTGACCACAGCCGCGCGCATCGGCGCCATCTGTTACCTCGACGAGATCGTCGAGGCGCGCCAGGACACCACGGTGGTCATCCATCCCTTGACCGATCATCGCCGCGTGCTGCCGCTGGACAAGAAGGGCGAGCTCGTCCATGCGCATCCGGACTTCCAACTGGTGATCTCCTACAACCCCGGCTATCAGTCCTTGATGAAGGACCTCAAGCAGTCCACCAAGCAGCGCTTTGCCGCGCTGCACTTCGACTATGCCGATGCGCAGAACGAGGCCGGCATCATCGCCACCGAGACCGGCATCGCCACCGAGCTGGCCGCGCGATTGGTGCAGATCGCCGGCACAGCACGCAACCTCAAGGGTCATGGTCTGGACGAGGGGGTCTCTACGCGTCTGCTGGTGTATGCGGCCCGCTTGATGGGGCGCAATATCGCCCCGCGCTCGGCCTGCCGCATGGCGCTGGTGGATCCGATCACGGATGACGAGGACATTCGTTCGACGCTCTATCATGCGATCGACGCCGTGTTCAACGCCGGCTGATCGGCCATGCCGGGACTCGAGCAACGCCTGGAAGCCTATCGCGCAAGGCTCGGTTGCAATTTCGCTCAGATCGAGCCGGTGTTCGCCGACTGTCTCCGGGCGGCCGAGGCGCGGCTGTCCGAGCAGGGGATGGCGGATTATCTCGATGGCGCCTCACTGGTCTGCATGATCGGCCGCGGCGTCGAGCCGGTCCTGATCTATCTGGAAGAGATGCCGCGGATCGCCGATCGACTCGGCGAAGAGGCTCTGGAGTTGGTGTCGCGCAGCGTCTGGCGGCTGTCGCGCACCCCCAACGGCGCGAGCATCCCAGCCTTCATGCAGAGCATCGTCGGGGTCACCGCACGGCTCGGCAGCTATGCCCTGTTCGAGCACTACATCGACCTCTTGATGGGCTTTGCCCGCCGCACCAGCTCCTCGATCCACGGCAATCAGTCGGCAACCATCCCAAGCCCCAGTCTGCCGCATCTGCTCGAGCGAATGCCGCTCTTGCTCGGCGAATTATCGCTGGCCGGGCTGAAGAACTGGATCGACTATGGCGTGCAGCATTACCTGCATCACCCGGAGCGCCAGCAGGATTACTTTAGCCTGCAGTCGGCGGACAGCCGGGCGGTCTTCCAGCGCGAACGCAACGGGACCCTGTTCGCCGATCAGGAGCGCCGGCTCGAGCTCTATTTCCGAGCCCTCTGGCTGGACGCCGATCAGCTCATCCCCTACTCGCTCGCCTTCGACCGGCTGCGCAAGCCGATGCCCTACTACGACTCGCTCGGCATCCGCCTTCCGGATGTCTACGAAGACCGGGCCGGGGTGTCGGGTCTCGACCGCTATCGGGCGTTGCTCGCACATATCGGCGCGCACAGGCGCTGGAGCAGCTCGATCATCGCCGACAATTACAGCCCCTTTCAGCGGGTGGCGATCGAGACCTTCGAGGATTGCCGGGTCGAATACCTGGCCCTGAAGCAGTATCCCGGCCTGCGTCCGCTCTGGCTGGCGCTGCATCCCAAACCCGCCGAAGACGCCTGCGACCCCGAGCAGACCTCCTGCATCCGCCATCGTCTGGCCATGCTCTCCTACGCGGTGCTGGACTCAAGCCACGGCTATCGTAATCCGGACCTCCTGGACTTCGTCTCGCGCTTCTTCGCCTTGATGGCGGAGCCGGAGCACTCGACTCGAGACGTCGCCGATCTGGCGATCGCCTACATCGCCCGGACCCGGCGCCAGTCCGATCTCTCGGCGAACGTCTTCTTCACCGATACGGAGATCGACTACCGGGACGACAACCGTCACCTCTGGCGCTACATCGAGGCGGGCGACGAGGAGGAGAGCTTCGAGGAGCCGAGGCGCCAGGTCGCGGACCAAGACGAGCCCGACCGGCTGCCGCCGCGCCATTATCCGGAGTGGGACTACCAGAGCCGGCTCTACCGGCCCGACTGGGTCAGCCTTTACGAGAGCCTGCATCCGGCCGGCGATGCGGCTCATATCGATCGGTTGCTGGCCCGGCATGCCGGATTGGCCAAACGTCTGAAGCAAATGCTCGACCTGCTCAAACCTCAGCAGTACGTCCGCCAGCGCTATCAGGAGGACGGCAGCGAGTTGGACCTGGATGTCGCCATCCGCGCGCTGATCGACCTGCGCGCCGGCAGCCAACCCGACCCGCGCATCAACATGAGTCACCGCACCGACGGCCGCGACATCGCGGTGACCCTCCTGATCGATCTGTCCGAGTCCATCAATCTGACGCCCGAGGGCTGCGCTCAAAGCATCCTCGAGCTCAGTCAAACGGCGGTGGCGCTGCTCGGCTGGGCGATCGAGACCTTGGGAGACGAGTTTGCGATCGGCGGCTTCTCGTCCAATACCCGTCACGAGGTCCGCTACCAGCACATCAAAGGCTTTTCAGAGCACTGGAACCAGGATGTCAAGGCCCGACTGGCCGCCATGCAGGCCGGTTGGTCGACCCGCATGGGTGCGGCGATGCGACACGCAGGACATGCCCTCTCGCGACGTCAGGCCGAAAAGAAGCTGCTGCTGATCCTGACCGACGGCGAGCCATCGGACATCGACGAAACCGACCCGAAGCGCTTGATCGAGGATGCCCGCAAGGCGGTGCAAGAGCTCGATGCGGAAGGCATCTACAGCTACTGCATCAACCTGGACCCCTTTGCCGACGACTATGTCTCCGATATCTTCGGCAACCGCTACGCGGTGATCGACTGTGTGGAGCGCCTCCCTGAACGCCTGCCGCAACTCTTCATGACACTCACGCGCTGAGACGGCTCACCGCGCATGGACCTTTATTCACCAACCATCCGTCATGTGATCGTGGGTGCCCAGGTGCGGCTTTCGGCGCACCAACCAAACGCGTGATGCGGCTGAAGCCGGACCGACGTCCGGCTGCGAAACCGAGCCGGGAGATCAGTCCCCGGACGCCGCCTCGGCGCATGCGGCGCCGATGGCGACCAGGTACTTCATGGTCGCTTCCGTCGCCGGCTCCAGGTCCAAGGCAGCCTGACTCGTGGCGATCAGATAGCCGTCATCGCGCTTGCGGACCCAACCGGAACGCTGGAGCGCCTGGACCTTCCGGCGCACGGTCTCGCGCGGGATCCCGCTGTAGTCCGCGATCGACTGCAGGTTGATCGGAGCGAGCTCGGTCTGATCTCTGTCACGCGCCATGACCTCGTCGTACGACAGGCCATCGATGCGTCCCCACGCCAGGGTCCGCGTGCCGATCACCGCCAGCACCAGCATGCTGTCGAGGTCGCCTCCGAAGGTTTGGCGCAGGGTGACCAGGAGGTCGCAGAACTGTGACGTATGGATCGGCCAGATGCGGCCGAAGTCCCGGATGAGGTCTTCGTAGTCGAATGCCATGCGTGAGCTCCAGGTCGTTGGCCGGGGGGCGACTGCCGGGCTGACGCCGAGGCCGCCCGCATCCGCCCAGTTTGGGCGGTCACTGGATTGCCGACAAGCCGCTGCTCGGACAGACTCGGCGGTTGAAGCGGATTTCCAAGCGTCGGGCCGTTCCGGCGCCGATCGCGCGACACAAACTCCAGATTCAACACCCAGAGCCTACCCTGGGAGCGGGCCCATGTTCATCCATCAACAGCAGGCGTCTGTTTGGGCACTTCTGGGCCTGTCCCTCGTGCTCGTGGGCTGTCAGGAGCAAGAGCCTCCCTCCGCGGCACATGAGACGTCGCGTCCCGCGGAGATTCTGGAGATCGTCCCCGCTGGGCTCGATTCCGGCCTGCGCTTCCCCGGCCGAGTGCGCGCCGTTCAGCGAGCGGAGCTCGCATTCAATGTCCCGGGCCAGATCATCGAGTTTCCGGTCTCGGAAGGGGAGTCGGTGGCAGCCGGCGGTCTGATCGCGCGCCTCGGCTCCAAGGGATTCGAGACTCAGCTCGCCGCCGCGCAGGCCGAGCTCGACAAGGCCACCACAGACTACGAGCGGGTGCGTGAGCTCTGGGAGCGAAACAAGGCGGTTCCCCGGGCGGAGGTCGATCAGAAGCGCACGGCCCTCGAGGTCTCACGTGCGGCGTTCGCCGCGGCGCGCAAGGACCTCGACGACACCCGTCTAACCGCCCCCTTTGGAGGGACGATCTCCCGTAAGCTGGTGGAAAACTACCAGAACATCCAGGCCAAGGAGCCGGTCGTGAGCCTCCAGAGCACAGACGAGCTGGAGATCGTCATCCACGTCCCGGAGCGGGTGGTCCGCGGGGAGCCGAAGCGGGTCGCAGGCTTCGCCCGTTTCCCCGATCAGCCCGAGCGCCGCTTCCCGGTCACGCTCAAGTCCTTCTCGACCGAAGCCGATCCTCAGACCCAAACCTACGAGGCCGTACTCGGAGTCACTCGTTCGGCGGACACGCCCCTGTTGCCCGGGATGGCACTGGAGGTGCTCCCCGCGGACGCGCCGGTCGGCGAGGGGCCGGCCAGCGTGCGCGTCCCCCTGCGTGCGGTGGTCGCCGGGACCGATGGCGCCCCGTCGGTCTGGGTCGTGGACCCAGGGTCTTCGCGGGTGAGCCGTCGGCCGATCGAGGTGGGCGCGATTCAGGGTGAGGATGTCGTCGTTCTCGCCGGGCTGGAGCCCGGCGAGCGGATCGTCACGGCGGGCGTCAACCATCTGCGCGACGGCATGCTGGTCCACGCGCTTTAGGGTCCGGAGGGCGCCATGAACATCGCGGCTTACACCTTGCGCAAGCGCACCATCGCCTGGTTGATATGCCTGGTGCTGCTTGTCGGCGGCTACATCGCCTACCAGCAGCTCGGGCGCTTCGAGGATCCTGAGTTCGTGATCCGCCAGGCGGTCATCGTCACCCCCTATCCGGGTGCGCTGCCGGGCCAGGTCGCCGAGGAGGTGACCGACGCCATCGAGGGCGCGGTCCAGCAGCTGCAGGAGGTCAAGGAGGTCACGTCCGTCTCCACCCTCGGCCAGTCGCGGGTCTCGGTGGAGATCGACCTGCGCTTCGCCCGCACCAAGGACGACCTCGAGCAGGTCTGGGACAAGCTGCGGCGCAAGGTCGCGGATGCCCAGCGCCTGCTGCCGCCGGGGGCCGGCCCCTCGGTGGTGAACGACGATTTCGGCGACGTCTACGCCCTGTTCTTCGCGGTCACCGGCGACGGCTACCGCCTGGAGCAGATTCGCGACTATGTCGAGGACCTGGAGCGCGAGCTGGTGCTGGTGCCGGGCGTGGCCCGGGTGGTGACACTCGGGGCGCCCCAGGACGCGATCTTCGTCGAGATCGCCGCGGCGAAGGCGTCTCAACTCGGCGTCTCCCTGGAGCAGATTCATCAGGTCCTGCGCGAGCGGAACCTGATCGCCGCGGCAGGCGATCTGCGGGTTGGAGCCCAACGCGTGGCGGTCAGCCCCACGGGGCAGGTCGACTCGGTCGAGGCGATCGGCAACATCGTCCTCGCCTCTTCCGGCGGCGATCGAGTCATCTACTTGAAGGATGTCGCGACCATCGCCCGCGGTGTGCTGGAGCCGCCGCGCGCCCTGGTGCGCTACGACGGCAAGCCCGCCATCGGACTCGGGGTCTCCAATCTCTCCGGCGGCAACGTGGTCGCCATGGGCGACGCGGTGCGCGCACGCCTGGCGGAGCTGGAGTCGCAGCGCCCGGTCGGCATGGAGCTCAACATCGTCTCCTACCAGTCCGACGCGGTGCGCACGGCGGTGGACGGATTCATTGCCAACCTGGTGGCGGCGGTGGTGATCGTGGTCCTGGTGCTGGTGCTCTTCATGGGCCTGCGCAGCGGCCTCATCGTCGGCGCCATCCTGCTGCTCACCGTGGCCGGCACGCTGATCGCGATGCATCTGGACGGGATCGCCATGCAGCGCATCTCACTCGGCGCCCTGATCATCGCTTTGGGGATGCTGGTGGACAACGCCATCGTCGTCACCGACGGGATTCTGGTGCGGCTGCAGAAGGGCGAGGAGCGCACCCGGGCCGCCGTCGAGGTGGTGCAGGCGACCCAGTGGCCCCTGCTCGGCGGCACCGCGGTGGGCATCCTCGCCTTCAGCGCCATCGGCCTGTCCCCGACCGACATGGGCGAGTATGCCGGATCGCTGTTCTGGGTGATCCTCTACTCGATGCTGTTGAGCTGGCTGCTCGCGGTGACCCTGACGCCGCTGTTCTGCGTCAGCTTCCTCAAGGTCAAGCCGATGGAAGGAACGGGCGTCGGCGCCGGATCTGGCTCTGGCTCCGGCCGCGTTCTCGCGCGCTATCGCGGCCTGCTGCAGGTGCTGCTGCGCCGGCGGCTCGGAACCGGCATCGGACTGCTGGCCCTGCTCCTGGCCGCCGTGCTCGGTTTCGGTGCCGTGCCGCCCGGTTTCATGCCCGAGTCGGCGCGGCCGCAGTTCGTCGTGGACCTGTTCCTGCCTCAGGGCACGGATATCGAGGTAACCGCCGCGGAGCTTGCCGCGGTCGAGGCCCACGTCCGCGGGAAACCTGGGGTGACCCATGCCACCAGCTTCGTCGGTCAGGGCGGCTTACGTTTCATGCTCACCTACGTCCCGGAGGACCCGAACAGCGCCTACGGCCAACTGCTGGTCGACGTGAAGGACGCCGCTCTGATCGCCCCGCTGATCGCCGAGCTGCAGACGGAGCTCGAGGGGCGCCATCCCGATGCCTCCATCAAGGTCTGGAAGTTCATGCTGGGGCGCGGGGGCGGCAAGAAGATCGAGGCCGCCTTCCGCGGTCCCGACCCCGAGGTGCTGCGCGCACTTGCCGAGCAGGCGAAGGCGGCCATGGCGAACGACCCCGACGCCGTGGCGATCCAGGACGACTGGCGGGAGAAGGTGCCGGTGCTCCGCCCCGCGGTCGACCCGGTTGCCGCGCAGCGGGCGGGCGTCGACGTCACCCAGATCAGCGCGGCGATGAACCGCGCCTTCACCGGGGCGCAGGTCGGCGTCTACCGCGAGGGCGACACCCTGGTCCCCATCGTCTCGCGGGCCCCCTTGGCGGAGCGGGCCACCGCGGAGCAGCTCGACAATGTCCAGGTCTACAGCCCGACCGCCCAGCGCTACCTCCCCGTAGGGCAGCTCGTCAGCGGGGTGGAGGTGGCGTGGGAGGATGCCGTGATCCGCCGGGTGAACCGCTTCCCGACGATCAAGGCGCAGGCCGACCCGCCGCCCGGCGCGCTGTCCGGCCCCGTGCTCGAGCGGCTGCGTCCCGGGGTCGAGGCGATCGTCCTGCCGCCCGGCTACGCGCTGGAGTGGGAGGGCGAATACAAGGCATCCCGGGAGGCGAACGAGGGGCTGGCCCTCTCGGCGCCCTACGGCTTCGCGGCGATGGTGCTTGCGGTGGTGGTGATGTTCAACGCCGTCCGCCAGCCGTTGGTGATCTGGCTGACGGTCCCGCTTGCGATCATCGGGGTCACGATCGGTCTGCTGCTCTTCCGCGTGCCGTTCGAGTTCATGGCGATCCTGGGCTTCCTCAGCCTGATCGGAATGCTGGTGAAGAACTCGATCGTCCTCGTCGACCAGGCGGACGCCGAGCGGCGCGACGGCAAAGCCGGTCTGGACGCCGTCCTCGATGCCGCGGTGAGCCGTGCCCGGCCGGTCTTCCTCGGCGCCTTGACCACCATTCTCGGCGTGGCGCCGCTGCTCCTCGACCCTTTCTTCAAGAGCATGGCCGTGACCATCATGTTCGGGCTCGCCTTCGCCACCGCACTCACCCTGGTCGTGGTGCCGCTGCTTTACGCGGTGCTGTTCCGGATTCAGGGACCTGGAAGGGCTTAGCGGGCGCTGCCCGCCGCGCTCCAGGGCCGCCGCCACGATCGGAAGAGGCATCCCTTGATGAACCCGGGGCATGACCGGTATGGCTTGCAGAGCAACGGCGCGCCCGACCGGCACCGCGATCCGGAGATTGCCGAGTATGATGTGCGAATCCAGCTCGCCTGAGCGCTCGCGTCCGTCGGCGCCGAGCCGCAACGCGACCGCATCCCGCTACAGCGAACCCATGCCATGACACCACAAGCCAGCTTCATCAACATCGGCGAACGCACCAACGTCACCGGCTCCGCCAAGTTCAAGCGACTCATCCTCGACGGCAACTTCGACGCCGCGCTCGACGTCGCGCGTCAGCAGGTCGAGAACGGCGCCCAGATCATCGACATCAACATGGACGAGGCCATGCTGGACTCGCAGGCGGCCATGACCCGGTTCCTGAACCTGATCGCCGCGGAGCCGGACATCGCGCGCGTGCCGATCATGATCGACTCGTCGAAATGGTCCGTGATCGAGGCCGGGCTCAAGTGTGTCCAGGGCAAGTGCATCGTCAACTCGATCAGTCTCAAGGAGGGCGAGGCCGCCTTTCGCGAGCAGGCCAAGAAGGTCAAGCGTTACGGCGCGGCGGCCGTGGTCATGGCCTTCGACGAGGTCGGTCAGGCCGACACCCAGGACCGCAAGTTCGAGATCTGTGCACGCGCCTATCGCATCCTGGTCGACGAGATCGGCTTCGCGCCCGAGGACATCATCTTCGATCCCAACATCTTCGCCGTGGCCACCGGCATCGATGAGCACAACAACTACGCGGTCGACTTCATCGAGGCGACCCGTCGCATCAAGCGCGCGCTGCCCTACGCCAAGGTCTCGGGCGGCGTCTCCAACGTCAGTTTCTCCTTCCGCGGCAACGATCCGGTGCGCGAGGCGATCCACTCGGTCTTCCTCTACCACGCCATCCGCGCCGGGATGGACATGGGCATCGTCAACGCCGGGCAACTCGCCATCTACGACGACCTCCCTGCAGAGCTGCGCGATGCCGTCGAGGACGTCATCCTCAACCGGCGCCCGGACGCGACCGAGCGACTGCTCGATCTGGCGCCCAAGTACAAGGGCGACGGCGCCGGCATGGAGAACAAGCAGGACCTCTCCTGGCGCGAGGCGACGGTCGAGAAGCGCATCGAGCATGCGCTGATCAAGGGCATCACGGATTACATCGTCGAGGACACCGAGGAGGCCCGCCAAAAACTCGGTGCGCCCATCAACGTGATCGAAGGCCCGCTGATGGACGGCATGAACGTGGTCGGCGACCTCTTCGGCGAGGGCAAGATGTTCCTGCCGCAGGTGGTCAAATCGGCGCGCGTCATGAAGAAATCCGTCGCCTATCTGGAGCCCTTCCTCGAGGCCGAGAAGTGCGAGGGCGACACCCAGGGCCGCATCCTCATGGCGACCGTCAAGGGCGACGTGCACGACATCGGCAAGAACATCGTCGGGGTCGTACTCCAGTGCAACAGCTATGAGGTCATCGACATGGGCGTCATGGTGCCCGCCGACCGGATCCTGTCCAAGGCCCGCGAGGTGAATGCCGACATCATCGGGCTGTCGGGGCTCATCACCCCGTCACTGGACGAGATGGTCCATGTCGCCAAGGAGATGCAGCGCCAGGGCTTCACCATCCCGCTTCTGATCGGCGGCGCGACGACCTCGAAGCTGCACACTGCAGTCAAGATCGAGCCCCAGTACGCGCACCCGGTGATCCATGTCAAGGACGCGTCGCGCGCCGTCGGCGTGGCCGGCAGCCTGCTGTCGAAGGATCTCAAGGAGAAATATGTCGCTGGTGTCCGGGCCGAGTATGTGCAGATCCGCCAGCGCCGCGCCGAGCGCGACGAGGCCCGCGACCTCATCCCCCTGGCCCAGGCACAGGCCAACCGGACACCGATCGATTGGGAGCATTACCAGCCGCCGGTCCCGGCCGAGCCGGGCGTGCAGACCTTCCACGACATCCCGCTCGACGAGATCGCGTCCTACATCGACTGGACCTTCTTCTTCCATGCCTGGGAGCTGCGCGGGCGCTTCCCGCAGATCCTCGACGACCCCGAGAAGGGCGTCGAGGCGCGCAAGCTGTTCGACGACGCCAAGGCGATGCTGCACAAGATCATCACCGAGAAGTGGCTCAGCGCCTCTGCCGTCATCGGTCTGTTCCCGGCCAACGCCATCGGCGACGACATCGCCGTCTACACCGACGACTCTCGCGAGGAGACCCGACTGACCTTCCATTGTCTGCGCAAGCAGGGTAAGCAGCCGCCCGGAAAGTCCAACGAGTGCCTGGCCGACTACATTGCCCCAGCCGAGACCGGCATCCCCGACTATGTCGGCGGCTTCGCCTGCACCGCAGGGATCGGAATCGACGAGCGGGTCGCCGCCTTCGAGGCCGAGCACGACGACTACTCCGCGATCATGCTCAAGGCCATCGCCGACCGCCTCGCCGAAGCGCTGGCCGAGATGCTCCACGCCCGCGTGCGCACCCGCCACTGGCGCTATGCCACCGACGAAGGTCTGAGCAACGAGGACCTGATCGAGGAGCGCTACCAGGGCATCCGTCCCGCCATGGGCTACCCGGCCTGCCCGGATCATAGCGAGAAGGACCTGCTCTGGCAGGCCCTGGACGCCGAGCGCAACACGGGTATCTGGCTGACCGAATCCAAGGCCATGGTGCCGACCGCCGCCGTCAGCGGACTCTACTTCTCACATCCAGACAGCCGCTACTTCGCCGTCGGCAAGCTCGCCCGCGACCAGGTCGCCGACTACGCCGAGCGCAAAGGCATGCCGCTACCCGAGATCGAACGCTGGCTGGCTCCGAATCTGGCCTATGAGGCGGATTGAGAAGCGGCAATGCTGACGAGCCCTGGATGGCCGTAAACGCGCAGCGTCGCAGGGATCGCGCCAGGATTCAGGGCCGCTATCGACGAGACGGCAGGCGCTGGCCGCGTGGTGCTCGATCATGGGGTTTCGTCATCGCGGAAGAGGGTCATTCAGCGAGGCTCGCAGTGCCCTCCCCTGCACCGTATGGCAGGTTTTCGGTTGCGCTCCCGGCCCCGAGGGGCGATTGCTCGTCAACGATCGTACGCAACGTCGTCAGTGCCATCTCGAGCACGGGCGACTCGCTTTCCAATGGGTAGACCACATAGGCCGGCAACAGAAACCTGGGGCTCTGGGGTGCGAGATAGAGGGTGCCGGCCTGCAGATAGGGCGCGGCGATCCGCTCGGGGACGAAGCAGGTGCCGCCGTTGGCCAGGATCAACTGAAGACCGAGCCAGCCGATGTTGGCCATCTGCGCGGGTCGCTCGAGGTCGGGATAAGCCTTTTGGTGCTGAGCATAGAAGGTCGGTCCCCAGTTCACGTACACATAGCTGTCGTCCAGCCGGGTCCGCTGCGGATCGCTGGTGACCAGGACGAGCGTCTCATCGAAGAGGTGCTCGATCTGCAGACCAGAGCTGTGGCGGGGCGTGTACATCAAGGAGAGGTCGAGCGTTCCTTCGATCATGCGCCGCATCAGATCCTCTTCGAACCCGATCTCGCTGCTCAGCGAGATGTCCGGGGCCTGCTCTCGCAGACGACCGGCCCATCTGGGCAGGAATCCATCCCATAGCGCAATTCGCGCCCCGACGGTGATGCTGGCGCGAAAACGGCTCGGCAGACCCACATCATGCCGGGCCTGCTCAAGGGTCAGGACCAGTGTCTTGGCGTGGCGGAGGAAGCGCCGACCCGCCGCCGTGAGGGTCGCACCAGAGCGGTTTCGAACGAAGAGTCGCGCGTTGAGATACTGTTCCAAACCCTGGATCCGGGCACTCACCGTGGATTGAGTGACATGCACCCGGTTGGCCGCTTCCTGAAAGCTCCCGTGCGCCGCAACCGCCAGGAAGGTTCTGACCTGCTCGATATCCATCGCAGCTGAGCTCGGGCTCCTCGATGTCAAAGAGACTCGGTCGCGACCGTCGTGCCCGATCGACTCGCGAGAAAACGTTGCAGCCTCAGACTGTTGGTGACGACGAATAGGCTCGACACGCTCATGGCCCCGGCGGCGAGCATGGGATTGAGCAGCCATCCCGTCAGCGGAAACAAGACCCCGGCGGCGAGCGGGATCAACGCGACGTTGTAGGCGTAGGCCCAGAAGAAATTGACCCGAATGGTGCGCAGGGTGCGCCGCGCCAGTGCGATGGCGTCCGCGGCGGCGCGGAGGTCGCCCTGCATCAGGATCACCTCGCCCGCCTCCACGGCAATGTCCGTCCCGGTGCCGATGGCGATCCCTGCGTCAGCCTGGGCGAGGGCCGGGGCGTCGTTGATGCCGTCACCGACGAAGGCCACCCGGCGTCCCCCGGACTGCAAGCGCTTGACCTCGGCCGCTTTGTCTGCCGGCAGCACGTCGGCCAGGACGCGGTCGATGCCGACCTGCCGCCCAACCGCCTCGGCGGTGTCTCTGCCGTCCCCGGTCAGCATCGCGACCTCGAGTCCGAGCGCCCTCAGGCGCTCGATCGCCTCCCGGCTTCCGGGTTTGATGGGATCACTCACGCTCAGGACCGCGATCAGCTGACCATCGGCCGCGACATAGATGGGGGTCTGGCCATCCGCGGCGAGCCGCTCGGCGGCCTCTGCCGCGGCCTCCAGGGGCACGCCCAGACGTTCCATCCAGCGACTCGCGCCCACAGAAATCTGCCGTGCGTCGACCCGCCCTCGGATCCCGAACCCGGGCATGGTCTCGACCTCAGCGGCATCGGCGAGCACCAGTCCGCGTGCCTTGGCGGCCGTCACGATCGCAGCACCGATCGGGTGCTCACTGTGACGTTCGACGGCCGCCGCGAGCCTCAGGGCCTCCGTCTCGTCGATCCCGAAGGCAGTCAGCTCGGCCAGGGTCGGACGACCTTCGGTCAGGGTCCCGGTCTTGTCGAGCACGATCGCATCGACCCGGGCCAGTGTCTCGAGCGCGCCGCCATGGCGGAACAGGATCCCCATCGCCGCACCACGTCCGGTCGCGACCATGACTGCGGTCGGCGTGGCCAGACCCATGGCACAGGGGCAGGCGATCAAGAGCACACTGACCGCGGCGACGAAGGCATAGCTCAGCGCGGGTGACGGCCCGACCCAGAGCCAAACGCCGAAGGTCAGGAGGGCGACGACCATGACCAACGGCACGAAGACCGCCGCGATCCGGTCCGCGACGCGCTGGATCGGCGGTTTGCCGGACTGGGCATCCTCCACCAAACGGATGATCTGGGCGAGCAGGGTCTCCGCCCCGACCCGGCTGGCGCGGTAGCGAAAGGCGCCCGTCTGATTGACTGTCCCGCCGATGACCTCGTCCCCCGGGCGTTTGTGCACCGGAACGGGCTCGCCGCTGATCATGGATTCGTCGACGCGGCTGTCACCCTCGGTCAAGGTCCCGTCGACCGGGATGCGCTCCCCTGGCCGAACCAGGATGATGTCGCCGGGCACGACCGCGTCGGCTGGAATCTCGCTCTCGCCCTCGGCACTGAGGATCCGGGCGGTCTTGGGCTGCAGGTTCACGAGGCGTCGGATGGCCTGCGAGGTCCGCCCCTTGGCGACCGCCTCCAGGTAACGCCCCAGAAGGATCAATGTCACGATGACGGCCGCTGCCTCGAAATAGAGGTTGGCCGTCCCGGCGGGGAAGAACCCGGGGAGGGTGAGCGCGAAGACCGAGTAGAGATAGGCCGCACCGCTGCCCAGCATCACCAGACTGTCCATTCCAGGACTCAGATGTCGCAGCTCGGTCCAGCCGCGTGTGAGGAATCGTCGCCCCGACCAGAGCACGACCGGCGTGGCGAGCACCAGCTCCAGCCAGCGCCAGAACGGCAACGGCGCCAGTCCTGTCATCAGGGCCTCAAACCCGGGGAGGACCATCGGGCCCATGCTGACGAGCACCAGCGGCAGGGTCAAGACGGCAGCGACGATGAGATCGCCTCTGAGCGCGGCGTTCGCGCGCTCCCGGCGCATCTGCTCCGTTTCCGCCTCCAGCTCCGGCGCGGCAGGCTCGTAACCGGCCGCGCGGATCGCTTGCGCGATGCGCTCGCGGCTAACCGTGGCGGGCAGATAGGCAATGGTCGCGGATTCGGTCGTCAGATTGACCCTCGCCTCGAGAACGCCCGGCAAGGCCCGGATCACCCGCTCCACGCGAGCGACGCAGGACGCGCATGTCATGCCGCCCACGCCCAGTGTGACGGACTCCACCAAGGGCTCGTACCCTGCCCCGCGCACCGCCTCCAGCAGCTCGGGAACCACTGCCTGATCGAAGCGCACGATGGCTGTTCCAGCCGCCAGGTTGACCTCGGCCGATTCCACTCCCGGCTGGCGGGCGATCGCGCGCTCCACCCGCGTCACGCAGGACGCGCAGCTCATACCGGAGATACCGACGCGGATCTCTTGCGTCATTGGGCCGTCCTGGCCAGCGCGATCCCAATGCGAATCAGGGCTGCATCGCCTGCCGTCTTGAGCTCGATCATCATGTCGGTCATATGCTCATCATCGTCGTGACTCACGGGAATTTGGGTGCGTCTTCTGACAAACACCTGGATCAGGCCGTAGACAGGGCTCATGCTGTCCAGGATACCACCGACTCCTTCGGACCCTGATGGGCTGGGTTTCTCGCTGGCAATTCTAGGATTCATGCTGCTCGGGCTCTTGCAGAGGCTGGGCTGCGAGGTCGTCGACCTGGGCATAGTCGAGGACAGCCCGGGTGCAACAGAGCAGTCACTGCGGCGTGGTGCGGACAAGGCCGACCTGATCGTCACGATCGGTGGGGTCTCGGTTGGTGAAGAAGACCATATCAAGGGCGGATGGCCTGGTCGAAATCCCCGAGGGACGCGTCATCCAGCGGGGCGACCTCGTGGACTTCATCCCCATCGATGGCTTGCTATGAGGCTAAACCCTGTCCGAGATCCCCATCCCGGCCCGCACGCACCGCAAAAGGCCATAGTCGTAGCGACCCTCGAAGGTTTCGAAGATGGGCTTCAGGCTCATGAGTGCATTCTCGGGCAGTCGCTCGATAGCGAATTCGATGGCCCTGATGGTCTCCTGGTCGAGGCGCACGACATCCTTGACGGACACCTCTCCTTCCTCGATGCAGCGCTCCAGATGGGTGTAGATGGTGCTGGTCTTCAAGCCACGACGCTCGGCGATCCCGTCCACGCTCTGGCCGGAACGACAGAGCTCAAGGGTCTCTCGAATGGTATCGGTCAGCTCGACTGACCGATCGCGCGCGCTGATCGGGGCGGCTCTCGCAGCCGGAGGGGATGAGAGCCCGGCCGGTCGGCCATGTTCGGCCTCGTGCATCTTGAGCAGCGACAGAAAACCTTCACCGAAGTGCTCGAGCTTCACCTGACCGACACCGCTGATCCCGCTCAGCTCGTCACGGTCGCGTGGCCGATAGGTCAAGATCTCGCGAAGCGTGGCATCGGTGAAGATGTGATATGCCGGCACATCCTGTTCCTGGGCCAGTTGGCGCCGGTAGTCGCGCAGCGCCTGCCACAAGGCCAGCGCTTCCGGATCGCCGGGCGGCTCCATGGCCGGTCGGCGCCCGGTGGAGGTCGCTCGCTTGCGGTCTGGATCCTGTCGGAGGCGGATGTGGCGCTCTCCACGCAGAAGTGGACGACTCTGCTCCGTGAGCCGAAGCGCACCATGGCCCTCGATATCGACCGCGATGAATCCCGCTGCGACCAGTTGTCGATAGACCGACTTCCATTGATCTGCGGTCAACTCCTGACCGATACCGAAGGTGCTGACCTGGTCGTGACCGAAGCGACGAATGCGCTCGTGGGTCTTGCCGGTCAGCACATCCACCAGATAGCTGGTCCCAAAGCGTTGACCCGTCCGATAGATGCAGGAGAGCGCCTTCCGGGCAGCCTGGGTTCCGTCCCAGGTCACCACGGGCTCGAGGCAGGTGTCGCAGTTGCCGCAGGGCTTCGTTAAGGACTCGCCGAAGTAGTTCAGGAGGACCTGGCGCCGGCATTCGGTCGTCTCGCAGAAGCCGAGCATGCTGTCGAGCTTCTGCATCTCGACCCGCTTGAAGCGCGCATCCGCCTCCGAGCCCTCGATCAGGCGTCGCAGCATGACCAGGTCACCCAAACCATAGGTCATCCAGGCGTCCGCCGCCTGGCCATCACGACCCCCACGCCCCGTCTCCTGATAATAGGCCTCCAGGCTCTTAGGCAAATCCAGATGCGCGACGAAACGGACATCCGGTTTGTCGATCCCCATTCCGAAGGCGATGGTCGCGACGATGACGACGCCCTCCTCCCGGAGGAACCGGGCCTGGTGCTTGCGGCGAGTCTCGGTCGGGAGTCCGGCGTGATAAGGCAGTGCTGCGATGCCGTGGGATTCCAGATAGGCCGCTGTCTCCTCGACCTTGCGCCTTGAGAGACAGTAGACGATGCCCGCATCACCTGAATGTTCTGCACGCAGGAAGCTGATGAGCTGCTGACGTGGATTCGCCTTCTCGACGATGCGATAGCGGATGTTCGGCCGATCGAAGCTGGAGACGAACTGCCCGGCCTTCTCCAAACCCAAACGGGTCAGGATCTCCGCACGGGTCGGGGCATCCGCGGTCGCGGTGAGCGCGAGACGCGGGATCTGCGGCCAGCGCTCGTGAAGCAGATGCAATTGGATGTATTCGGGGCGGAAATCGTGGCCCCATTGAGACACGCAGTGGGCCTCGTCGATCGCAAACAGCGCGACCTGGATCTGATCCAGCAAATTCAGGAAGCGCTCGGTCAGCAGGCGCTCCGGGGCGACATAGACCAGATCCAGCTCCCCGGAGCGCATGTCCCGCTCGACCGCTTGAGCACCGTCCGGGGTCAAGGACGAGTTCAGGAAGGCCGCCCTCACCCCGAGCTGCCGCAAGGCATCGACCTGGTCCTGCATCAAGGCGATCAGGGGCGACACCACCACGGCAACCCCCGGCCGGATCAGCGCCGGGATCTGGTAACAGAGTGATTTGCCTCCACCGGTGGGCATCAATACAAGCGCGTCCCCGCCAGCGATCACCTGATCGATGATCTCCGCCTGGGCACCGCGAAAACGATCGTAGCCGAAGACACGGTTGAGGATCTGCAACGGCGTCTCGTCCATCCTGTCACTCCATCAGGTCGCGAAATTTTGGGTTGCGAGCCGCATTATATTCTTTTTGTGTACACCGCCACTGAGATTGGAAGTCGATCTCCGGCACGCGGGCAAGGCCCGTGACCCATCGGCCTTCTGGTACCATTCCGGCACCGTCAAGCCCTGGGCCCCATCATGACCGAACAGCCAATTCAGGCACCGACCGAGTCCATGCTGCCAGAGGTCGTCGCCGCCGTCGACCTCGGCTCCAACAGCTTTCATATGATCGTCGCCCGCATCAGCGAGGGTCACCTGCAGGTGACCGACCGCCTCAAGGAGATGGTGCGACTTGGAGAAGGCTTGACGGAAGACAAACAGCTCGACCCGATCGTCGCCGAGCGCGCCTTGGCCTGTCTCGAACGCTTTGGTCAGCGGCTCCGGGGCTTCCCGGCGGGCAGCGTGCGTGCGGTCGGCACCAATACGCTCCGACAGATCCCACCCGACAGTGATTTCGTGACGCGGGCCGAGGCCGCGCTCGGCCACCCTGTCGAGGTGATTGCCGGACGTGAAGAGGCTCGCCTCATCTACCTCGGGGTCGCCCACGGACTGGCAGCCGGGACAGAGCGCCGTCTCGTGGTGGACATCGGCGGCGGCAGTACCGAAATCATCATCGGACTCGGCTTCTCCCCGCGCCTGCGCGAGAGTCTCCATATGGGATGCGTCAGCATGTCCCGCCGCTATTTCCCCGACGGCCGCATCACCGAGCTGGCGATGGACCGAGCGGAGCTGGGAGGCGCACTGGAGGTCAGGCCGGTGCGCGAGCTCTTTCGCCGAACCGGTTGGCAGACTGCGGTTGGCAGCTCAGGCACGATCAAGTCGATCGCGGCTGTCGTCGGGGCGGAAGGCTGGAGCGAGGATGGGATCTCCGCCGCAGCCCTGAAGCAGCTTCGCGACGCCCTCATCGAGACCGGCCGGGCCTCTGCGATCAGACTGCGCGGCGTCTCGGAGGAACGTAAACCCGTCTTTGCCGGTGGCGTCGCCGTGCTGAGATCGGTCTTCGAAACGCTGGGGATCGAGCATCTACAAGTCTCGGACTATGCGCTTCGAGAAGGCGTCATTTACGAGATGATGGGACGCAGCCAGCACGAAGATGTGCGCGAGCGAACCGTCATGACCCTCTGCCGACAGTTCCAGATCGATCAGGATCACGGTCAACGCGTCCAGACGACAGCCCTGGCGCTCTACCGTCAGCTTGCCGCGTCTTGGTCCCTGGACGACCCTGGCCAAGCCCTCATGCTGACCTGGGCGGCACGTCTGCACGAGATCGGCGTCATGGTCGCGCACAGCCAGTATCAGAAGCACGGGGCCTATCTCCTGAGCAATGCAGATCTCGCCGGATTTACCCGGCCTGAGCAGCTGCTGTTGGCGACTCTCGTACTCGGACACAGGCGCAAGTTTCCGACCCAAGACTTTGCCGCGCTTCCGAAAGCAGCGCGCGAGACGGCGCGCAGGCTCTGCGTCATCCTGAGGCTCGCGGTGCTGTTGCATCGCGGCCGGTCGCCGAGCGGTAAACCCAACGCCACCCTCACGGCCGACGGCGACAGTCTGATCTTGACCTTTCCGGATCACTGGCTCGCAGATCACCCCCTGACCCGGCTCGAGCTGGAGCAAGAGGCCGAGCACCTGGCCGCGGCGGAGATTCAACTCGACTTCGCCTGAAGCTATCGATCGCGCCGTATCCGATGCCCGAGCCGGTATCCTTTTCCCCTCTTCCTGTTAAAATCCGACATGCAGCGAGGTTGTACCCGATCCGACCCCGCATCATGACATTCTGGCCGCCGCAACCGTGCGAGCGGCCATCATCGCCGTTAAACCGGAGGATCAAAGCAATGGCCGCACTCTTTTCCGCTGAATGGATGAATCATCTCAAGGATGCCTGGAACGCCGAGCCCGAGGTCAAAGACAAGCTGGCCGAGATCGACTTCGCCTCGGTCATCTACTGTGGCTTCAAGGACGAGGAAAGCCCGCGCGGAGTCTTCGTGGTCGAGAAGGGCGAATGCGTCCGTGCCGGTGCCTGGTCGGAAAGCGACCCGCCAGCAAACTGGGATATGCGCGCCGACCTCAAGGACTGGCTCAAGTGGGTTGAGAAAGGCATCGGGATGACCGGGATGGGCGCCGCGTTCATGACCGGCAAGCTCAAGTTCAAAGAGGGTGACTACAAGGCGATGCTGAAGGATCCTCGCATGGCCAATCCGTTCGTGAAGAGCTTCGGCCTCATGCAGCAGATCCCCACCGACGAGCTCGGCTAGGTCGCGTCCAGCTTGACACCGGACGTTTGAACGAAGAGGCCCTCGACAGCCGTCGAGGGCTTGTGGTCGACGCGGTCAGGATGAAAAAAGCGTCAAGGACCTGGTGCGACGCTGATCATTTGACATCCCTGGCGAGCATCAGGGCACAATTCGAAAACGCGGCTCCCAACTCGCTTCATTTTCAGTCGCTTAGGCGACTGAAAATGGCGGTTGGCCGGATAGGGCCCCGCAACCGCGTCGTCAACCGCACCCCTTGGAGAATTCCGGAAACCCTTGTGCCCCGCCGCACCCCTGAAAGGTGGATGCGCTCCGCTTATCCACCCTACCGGCTGAACCCTGAACCCCGACCCCCGAACCCGACCCCCGAACCCGCCCCCCGAACCCGACCCCCGAACCCCGCCCCCCGAACCCCGAACCCCGCCCCCTGAACCCCTGAACCCTGAACCCCGAACCCCCGAACCCCGAACCCCGAACCCCGAACCCCGAACCCCGAACCCCGCCCCCCGACCTACCCAAGCGTATACCCCGCATCGACATTGAGAAGTGCGCCCGTGATACGACTCGCGCCCTCGGAAGCCAGGAAGAGCGCGGCCTGGGCCACATCCTTCGGCTCGAGCGTCTTCTGACCAAATATGTGCCGGCGGACGGCCGTCGACTCGATCAGATCTCGCGCGCCTCCCCACATCGGAGTTTCCACGACACCCGGGGCGATGCCGTTGACCCGTATCCCTCGGGGGCCGAGGTCCATGGCCAGACGTCGTGTCAGCATATCCAGACCAGCCTTGCTCGCCGAGTAGCTGCCGGACGTGCAGGTCGCGAAAGGATGCTGTGCGCAGGCCGATGAGATGTTGATCACCACGGCGGTCGGACTCGACGCCAGGAACTCGAGGCAGGCCTTCGTCAGCGCAAAGGGCGCAATCAGATTGACCTCCAATGTCCGCTGCCAGGCATCGACCGTCTCCTCGATATCCCCCTGACTCAGGATCACGCCGGCATTGTTCACCAGGACATCCAGCCGCCGATCCATCTGCCGAATCTCTTTGACCAGGACCTCGCGGAAGGCCGCATCCGTCACGTCCCCGACCAGGACACGCAATCGATCCGACTCGATCGCATCGATCCATTGCTCGCCGAGCGCGGCAACCTTGGCCGGATCACGCCCAAAGGTGACCACCCGATCGCCGGCATCGAGGAAGGCAGCAACAAGTCCAGCCCCGATCCCGGAGGTCCCGCCGCTGATGCAGACGACTCGGGAGGCCGGCATCATCGCTCACGCTGACCCAGATTGGCATGAATGAGTGCCCCATTGATCACCGGGGCGTGCGCAGCGAAGGCGACCGCATCCGCGATCTCTTCGGGCTCGATCAGCCGATTGAAGGCCGAGAGCCCCGTGATGGCTGCGAGCGCCTCGGGGTCGTTGCCGATCATGGTGCGGATCTGCTCGGTGTCGGTGAATCCGGGGCAGATCATGCACGTGTGGATACCACGACCGGCAAGGTCCTGGCAGGTCGCCCGCATCATTCCGGCCAAAGCATGCTTTGCGATCACATAGCTCGCCACACCCGGAACCGCCTTCTCGGCCAGCGTTGATCCAATGTAGAGGATACTGGAGCCCTGCTGCATGTGCGGCAGAACCAGTTGGTTCAGTCCATTGGCGGCCACCAGGTTGAGCTCCAGCACGGCGCGCAGATCCGCACTCGGCAAGGCGTCGACGCTGTCGCGACGCATCACCGAGGCGTTGTGGACCAGGCACACCCGATCGGCCTCGGCGAGCCGGGCACCGAGCGGGGCGGCCAGATCAGCTAATGCGCTCGGATCGGCCAGGTCGCACTTCAAGTTGTCGACACCTCTTTCCGGGCAGGGTCCCCGAGAAATGTTGATAACCAGACTTCCCTCGAGCAGGAATCGCGTCGCAATCGCGCGCCCGATACCGGAGCTCGCTCCTGTGATGATGAGTAGATTCATGAGGCTCTCCAGGATGAAAAGGCCCACTGGCCCGCACCCGACGAGACACCGAGCTCGATCGCCCGCAGGTCCAGCCCGGCCAATTCCGGACGGTCCCGCAGTCGGGTCAGCAGAAGGTCGGCCAGCTCCTCCACGGTCACATTGCGGATGGGCAACAAGAGCACATCACGCTCGAGAAAGCTCAAGCGTTCCGGGCCGAACAAGGCGATCACCATACCATCCGCGCGCTCGATGCGCAGATGCGGTGAGCACTCCGGGAGGAGGACACGCTCATCCAGTTGATCACACAAGTCCTTGAGCACACGCTTGAGGATAACGTAGTCGAACGCCATGCCTTCGGCTCCGACGGCCGATGTCACCTTGCAACACAACTGAAAATTGTGTCCATGGAGATTCTCGCGGTCCGTCGCCGAGAAGATCGTAAAGTGGCCGGCGCTGAAGTTGAGGTACTCCTTTGAGATCTCGATACGGGTGAGATTGTCGGTATCCAAGGTCGTCTCCGGTGGGAGCGGATTATACTCGTTGGGTGAAGGTTTTCGGTTTTCACCCACTAGATAATTCTTACCGATCAACAGGTTGCCTTCCATTCATCACGTACAACGGACCACTGATCACTATACATTCGCAATGCCCCGTCTGCTGATGATGATCAACACTCAGGTCGGATGGTGGATGCGGCGCGCGCAAGGACGAGAGGTCATCAGAGGGCTCGTGCCTCGCGCCTCATCCATATATGGTCCCATTCGGAATTTATGGGAGCTTGGCGCTGCTGAACAAGGTTAAGGCATCGACTCAGGGCAGATCGCGCGCATCCGGCACGAAACCGTCTCGGCCCGGGCGACGCTCCAAGAGAAACGGGGCCGAGGTCCCGAAGACCGTCGCACAATGGCAACGGCCCAGGTCGCCGAAACGTTCTCGGCGAACCTCTTCGCAATTGGACAGACTTGAGAACCGCCCGATCCTCTCGGGTGACTCCTCGGATGTCTGAAACTCGGTGGGTGGGTGGATGTGACAGGTCACCCCGCTCGCAAGCCCCTCCTGCCCCAACAGCATGAGGAGCGCGACCGCGAGGGTCCAAGCCAAGGATGTGATGGCATTCATTCATCCAAAACACGTCTGTCTATGAACCTCGGCTCGGGCGAGGCCGAGATCAGTTGAGCACGACAGAAGCCGCCATGGATGCGGTCTACAGCGGCTCCACCTCGCCCAGATAGGGCTCGATGTCGCTCACATCGATCCGATAACCGGCTTCGGCCAGATCGCTGCTGCTGCGCATGACCCGGATGGTCCCCGTCACCCACACGGTATCGAAGAGCTCACCGACATACTCGAGACCCGCGGGCGCGACCACATGGATCGTCTGGTTCGCGGGTGGCGGCGGGACATGGATACAGGCGCCGTAATAGGGAACCAAGAGGAATTCAGACATGCGTTTCGCGTCCAGCTCCAGCGGCACGACGAAACCAGGCAAACGAATCAGGAGTCCGTCCAACTCCTCCACGACGGGCGCATCCGCCCAGAGCTGCATCAACTTGTCCATCAAGGCGATGGCGCGCGGGTCATCGTCGTCGATCTCTTCCATCTCGTCGAGGTCGAACCCCTCGATCAAGGTCTCGGGCTGCCAGTCGACCGGGATCAGACGATCCCAATCGATCTCCTCGGCCTGTGAGACGTCGGCCGCTGAATCCGGCACGTCTTGACCACAACCGGCGAGCCAGGGGGCCAGCATGAGCAGGAACACAAGCTGTTGCAATCTCATCGGAACGATCTCGAATTCAGGTGTCAACCACGGCCGAGTCCGCCAGGGAACGACAGGGAGACAGGGTAATGAGGGAATCCGGACGGAACCCTGTCCGGCGTGATCAAGGTCGTTTCAGCGCGTCCCTCCCGATGGCGCGCTCACCCGCGGCATGGTCCAAAACTTTGTTTTTATGATCCTAAACCGGGTTTTCGGAGAAAATGGTCTAACCAGCCGCGGTCGAATCCGGACCGGGATGACGCAGATCACCTCGGCCGCGGCTCGGACTCACACCCGAATCGAAAGCCCGTCCGCCAACGACAAGCGATAGGCCCGATAACTCGGGATCAGACCGATCAGGAACCCGGCGACGAAGACGACCGACAGCAGCATCATCTCATGACCCGAGAGGATCCCGACAGCGACGAAGATCCCCAAGCCGGAGACGATCATCGGCTGAGCGATCACCAATGCGCCATAAAGGAGGACCAGTCCGACCAGGATCCCGAGCAGCGTCAAGCAGAGCGCCTCGCCGAGGATCAGCGAGAAGACATGCGCGGGTCGCGCGCCCACCGAGCGGAGGATCGCCATCTCGCGCCGCCGCTCGTTCAGGCTGGTCAAGAGCGCTGTCAAAAGACCGAAGAGACCCACCAGGACCACGAAACCGGATACGAGCAGCAAGGCGTGCTCGCCGACCCGGATCAGACCCCAGAGCTCCGCGAGTGCAACGCCCGGCAGGATCGCCATCAAGGGCTCCTGCCGATACTCGTTGATGAAACGTTGCACCTGGAACGTCGAGATGCGCGAGGTCAGGCCCACCAGGGCAGCCGTGATGGAGTTGGGGACGAGGTCCATCGAGCCCGCCTGCGCGGGATCCAGGGTCCGCCCGGGCAAGGGACGCCCCGACTCCCAACCCACATGGATGGCCTCGATACCTTCCAGGCTGACATGGACCGCGCGGTCGACGGGCGTCCCGGTGGGTGCCAGGATACCGACGATCCGGAAGGGATGATCCTCATGACGGGCGAAGGCGACGTCGGACGCACCGTGCGCGATCACGATGGAATCGCCCAGTCGGTACCCGAGGGCCTTGGCGACCTCGGCACCAAGGACGGCATCGAAAAGCTCGGAGAAAGGCGCACCTTCGGCCATCACCAGCTCGCGACCGCGGCCGAAGCGATAGTGCTCGAAATAGTCCAGATTGGTGCCGAGCACCGGGTAACCGCGATGGGAATCGCCGAGAGAGATGGGAATGATCCAGGCGACCCGCGGGTGAGCGGCGATCTCCTGGTAGGACGCCCAGGATAGATTGTTGGTCGCGTGCCCAATGCGGAACACTGAGTGCAGGAGCAACTGGATCGAGCCGGTCCGGGCCCCGACGATCAGGTCGGTCCCGGAGATGGTATTGGCAAAGCTCGCGCGGGTCTCCGTCCGCAACCGCTCGACGCCGACGAGGAGAGTGACGCTGAGCCCGATCGAGAGGACCGTGAGAAGCGCTGTACCGCGGCGATTGAGGAGGCTCTTCCAGGCCAGTATCAGGATCGGCATCGTCCCTCAGCGCACCCCTGACCGACCCGTCTCGCCAAAATTGCAGGCTCGACCCGACATGGACTAGCCGATCAAGCCCTCGATCCGGCTGGCGAGCGTGAAATCGAGCTGGGTGATCCCGCCGGCATCGTGGGTGGATAGATCGATGATCACCCGATTGTAGACATTGGACCATTCGGGGTGATGATCCATCGACTCAGCCACCAGTGCGACACGGCTCATGAACCCGAAGGCATCGATGAAGTCTCTGAACTGAAAGGTCTTATGAAGCTTCTCATCGGCCAAGGTCCAGGGCGGGTCGGCCGAGGCGTTGAGCTCGGCAAGTGCCGCTGCGATCTCTTGCGGGTTCAGTTTCGCGCGGTTCATAGCGACTCCCGATGTTCATCAGAGCAGGTGAGTCCGGGCGACCGATCCAAACCGCATCGGCCATGACATGCGCTGTTTCCGCGTTGGCTCCAGGTCGCATGTCTCCGGGAGGGCGATGCCGAAGCGGTTTCACGCCTCAATGATGGGCGATCTCCTTGTCGGTGAAGAGAACATCCTTCAACTCCTTGTCGAAGGTCGGATCCTTGCGGCGAATCCACTCCAGCACCATGGCTGCGTGCTCCTTCTCCTCGTCGCGATTGTGGGCCAGGATCGCCTTGAGCGCGTCATCCTTGCAGGCGTCGACGCGCTGGTTGTACCAGTCGACCGCTTCGAGCTCCTCCATCAGCGAGATGATGGCGCGATGCATGTCGCGCGTCTGGTCGGACAATTCTTCGATTGGCTCGTGGTAGCCCTCGTTCGCCATAACAGCTCCTCGAATACGGATGGTTCAATGATCAGGCGCATCGCGCGCAAGGGCTCGATTGTCCGGCGTGAGGCACCGAAATACAACCGTTGCGCCGGGCAGTCTTGCCACCATCAGTCAACGCCGGCGCCCGGATTCCCGCTCGAAATGCCTCTCACGGAAACGCGGAGGCACGGAGAATCCGAGATCTTCACTTCCTGTACTCCGTGTCTCCGCGAGAGGTTGCAGGAACTGAACGGTACTAAGCCGGGCATTGTCAGCGGACAGGCCGATTCGGGAGATCGGTTTCGACCCGAGAAGGTCAAGATGCGCGGGCGTGGCGGAGCGTCTCGATCAGGATCTCTCGATTGCGATAGCGGATATCCTTCCCCTCGGCGACATAGATGACCTGCTCGGCGATGTTGGAGGCATGATTGCCGATCCGCTCCATGGCGTGGGTGCTGGTCAAGAGACAGATGATCTGTCGCGGGTCGAATCCATCGAGCTCGTCCTGGACCAGGAGGGCACGCGTTGCGTTTGACGCCTCGACGAGCCGCGGCTCGTCCTCGAAGACGCCGAGTGCGAGCTCGACGTCGAAACTCGCGACGGCTTGGATACTGCGTTCGAACATACAGCAAGCCTGATCGTCGAGCTTCCGGAGCAGATCCTTGAGTGCGTCGGACGTGATGCCCCCCGGACCCAGCCCGCTCTCGCGCAACAGGAGCGACTGCCGCGCAATGCGGACCGCCTTGTCTCCAGCCCGCTCGACGTCACCGGCAATTCGCGACAAGGCAAGCACGATGCGCAGGTCCACGGCCGCTGGCTGGCGCCGGGCGATCACCTGAAAGATCTCCTCGTCCGCATCCAGCGACAGGTAATCGATCTGTGGCTCCCGATCGAGCACCCGATAGGCGTAGGTCTCTTCGCCATCCACCAGTGCAGCGACCGCCGCCTGGGTCTGGTCGATCACACGATTTCCCATGTCCAGGATGATGCCGCGCAGCTTCGCCAGCTCGCGATCGTAGCGACTCACCCGATGGCCGCTGGTGATGTCGCCGACCCTCGTGGCGGGATCCTGAGTGCTCATCAGCCGAACCGTCCGGTGATATAGTCTTCGGTCAGCTTGTGACTCGGGTTGGTGAAGATCTGGTTCGTCTCGCCGACCTCGATGAGATCCCCGAGGTGAAAGTAAGCCGTGCGCTGCGACACGCGGGCGGCCTGCTGCATCGAGTGGGTGACGATGGCGATGCTGTAGTGCGACCGCAGCTCGTCGATCAGCTCCTCGATGATGGCCGTCGCAATCGGATCCAGGGCAGAGCAAGGCTCGTCCATCAGGATGACCTCGGGGGAAACCGCGATCGTCCTTGCGATGCAGAGGCGCTGCTGCTGCCCTCCGGACAAACCGGTTCCGGGCTTGTCAAGCCGGTCCTTGACCTCGTTCCACAGCCCCGCCTTCCGAAGACTGGACTCGACCAGTTCGTCGAGCTCCGCCCTGGAATTGGTCAGTCCGTGGATCCTTGGACCGTAGGCGACGTTCTCGTAGATCGACTTGGGGAAAGGGTTCGGCTTCTGGAAGACCATCCCGACCTGCGCTCGCAGCGGCACCGGATCCAGGCCCTTGTCGTAGATGTCCTGACCGTCGAGCTCGATACTCCCGGTGACTCGACAACCATCGATCGTATCGTTCATTCGGTTCAGGCAGCGAAGAAAGGTCGACTTCCCGCAGCCGGAGGGCCCGATCATGGAGACCACCTCGTTCTTGCCGATATCCAGGCTCACGCCTTTGATGGCCTGCGCGCTCCCGTAAAAGACATCGACGTCGCGACAGACCATCCTTGGATTGGCGGACCTGTAGTCGCCCACGGTCGCGCGTGAATCGCGCTCGCCGGCCAGCTCGACCGAGCTCATCGCACCTGTCCGCGTCTTCATTTCATTGACCGTCGTACTCATCACTCACCTCGAATCGATTGTCGGTGCGGACCGCTCACCAGCGCCGCTCGAACCTGCGTCGCAGCAGCACCGCGGTCAGGTTCATCAGGATCAAAAAGGCCAGCAGCACCATGATGGCCGCCGATGTGCGCTCCACGAAGGCGCGTTCCGGACTATCCGCCCACAGGAAGATCTGGACCGGCAGGACCGTCGACGGCGAGGTGAATCCGCTCGGGATGTCGACGATGAAGGCGATCATGCCGATCATCAGCAGTGGAGCCGTCTCACCGAGGGCCTGTGCCATCCCGATGATGGCCCCAGTCAACATGCCTGGCATCGCCAAGGGCAGAACATGGTGGATCTGGGTCTGCAAGGGCGAGGCCCCGACGCCGAGGGCCGCCTCTCGGATCGAGGGAGGAACCGACTTTAGGGCCGCCCGGCTCGCGATGATGATGGTCGGCAGCGTCATGAGTGTAAGCACCAGAGCTGCGACCAGAGGCGTCGAGCGGGGAACTCCGAAGATCGCAATGAAGACCGCGAGCCCCAGCAGCCCGAAGACGATCGAAGGCTTGGCGGCCAGGTTGTTGATGTTGACCTCGATCAGATCGGTCAAGCGATTCTTGGGGGCGAACTCCTCGAGATAGAGTGCGGCCCCAACCCCGATCGGGAAGGAGAAGAGCAGCGTCAACACCAGGGTATAGAAGGACCCCATGAGCGCTCCGGCAATCCCGGCCAGCTCGGGCTCACGCGAGGTGCCGTTGGTGAAGAAGATGGTGTTGAAGCGTTTCTTGATCCGGCCCTGCGACTCGAGCTGCTCCACCCAACCGACAGTCTGATCCTTGACGCGCCGCTCGCTCTCGGGAAGTCTGCGATCGATATGCCCCTTGATCAGCATATCGATGTCGTCGTCGGCAAGCAGCCAGACCTCCCGGGTGGTCCCGATCAGGTCCGGATCCGCCAATACCATCTCGCGAACATGAGACGGCGCCCCGACGCTGATCATGGACGCCAGCGCACGCGTCTCGCGCCGTTCGGTGACCTCGGGGAACTCCTCGCGCAGCGCATCCCGGATCAGGCCCGTGTAGTTGGCCCGCATGAGCGTCTCGCGATCCCGAGTCCCCTCGGGATCCAGCAGGTTCGCCTCGAAGGTCAGGGGGAGCTGGATGTAGGTCTGCTGAAAGGCCGTATGGCCCTTGGCGATGATGTCGAGGAACAGCAAGGCCACGAAGGTGAGGCCCAAGATCACCGCGGTGAGCCCGAGCAGACGAAATCGCCGCTCTCTGGCATAGCGCCGCTTCAGACTCGCTTTGACGACATCGATGGTGCGTTTGGGCGGGGCACCGGCCGCACGGCTCTTACTCATACTGCTCCCGATACTTGCGCACGATATGAAGTGCGATCACGTTGAGTGTCAGTGTCACCACGAAGAGGGTCAGGCCAAGGGCAAATGCCGCCATGGTCTTGGCGCTGTCGAACTCTTGGTCGCCGGTGAGCAGGGTCACGATCTGGACAGTGACCGTGGTGACACTGTCGAGTGGGTTGGCGGTCAGGTTGGCCGCAAGTCCCGCCGCCATGACCACGATCATGGTCTCCCCGATCGCGCGCGAGACGGCCAGGAGGATTCCGCCCACGATGCCCGGCAGGGCTGCGGGGATGATGACCCGTCGAATGGTCTCGGACTGGGTTGCACCGAGCGCATAGGACCCATCGCGCATCGCCTGCGGGGCCGCATTGATGACGTCTTCCGACAGAGAGGAGACGAACGGGATGATCATGATCCCCATGACGAGACCAGCGGCGAGCGCGCTCTCGGAGGCGACGTTGAGGCCCATGGACATGCCGACCTCGCGGACGAAGGGTGCAACGGTCAATGCGGCAAAGAAGCCATAGACCACGGTCGGCACACCAGCCAGGACCTCCAGGGTCGGCTTGGCAAAGGAGCGGACGCGGCGCGGTGCATATTCGGAGAGATAGATCGCGGACATCAGGCCGATCGGCACAGCGACCAGCATGGCGATGGCCGAGACCATCAAGGTGCCGGTGAAGAGCGGGACCGCCCCAAAGGCGCCCGATGCGCCCACTTGATCGGCACGCAACGCGGTCTGCGGGCTCCAGAGGGTCCCGAAGAAGAACTCGAGCGGAGAGATCTCCTGGAAGAAACGGAAGGACTCGAACAAGACCGATAGGACGATCCCGAGGGTCGTCAGGATGGCGATCGACGAGAACACCACCAGAATCGCCATGACGATGGACTCGACGCGATTGCGTGCCCGCATCTCAGGGTTAGTCTTGGCCCAGGCGAAGGCCATCCCGCCGACAGCGATCGCCAATACGGCGAGCCACATCGCCCAGCCAGCGATCTGACTGAACATCGAGAAGCGATCCGCCGCGGCCTGCATCTCCGGGGTCGGCGCGCGCGAGACAATGGCACCGGATGCCAGGTTCTTGATGTCGCTGACCAGGAGCCCGACCGCGCCGGGCGACAAGCCCTCCAGCATCGATTCAGGCAGCTCGGCCTTGACCAGAGCGACCAGGATCTCATCCTGGAATCCGGACCAGAGCCCCATGAGCAGGATCGCCGGGATCCCGGCCCAGAGTGCGGCGTAGAAACCATAGTAAGCCGGGAGCGAATGGAGCTGGTTGATCCGCCCCACTCCTCCGACGGTGCTGATGGCGCGCTTGCGCCCGATGTAATAGGCCAGGGATGTCAAGCCCAGCACAACGATCAGTAGGGTCGATGAGTGCATAACAAAGACTGCGCGGTGACGAGAGTTAGGCCAGCGGCCGAAAGGCCGCTGGCTGACCGGCAAGGTCGGACCCGAATCGGGGGTCCTCTCCCCTACTTGGCCGGCGCGCCCATCGGCTTCAGCGCCTGAGCGTCGGCAGCCACGCTGGCTCGTATGGCTTCAGGCAGGGGGATCAGACCCTTGTCCGCCAGATAGCCCTCTGGACCCCACGCCTTGTCGTTGGTGAACTCGGCCACGTATTCCTGGATGCCCGGAATGGTGCCGACATGGGCGTTCTTGACGTAGAAGTAGATCGAGCGCGAGACCGGATAGGAGCCATCGGCGATGGTCTCGAAGGTGGGATCGATACCGGCGATCTTGGCGCCCTGGATCACGTCCGTGTTCTGATCCAGGAAGCTGAAGCCGAAGATGCCGATCGCATTCGGATTGGCCACCAGCTTCTGGACGATCAGGTTGTCGTTCTCGCCGGCCTCGACGAAGGCACCGTCTTCGCGGATGCCATGGCAGACCGCCTTGTGCTTGTCCTTATCGGAGTCTTTGAGCGCCTTGACGGAATCGAAGCTGTCGCAACCCCCTTCCATGGCCAGCTCGACGAAGGCGTCACGCGTGCCTGAGGTGGGCGGAGGACCCAGGACCTCGATGGCGACATCCGGGAGATCCTTGTTGATCTCGCTCCACTTTTTGTAGGGATTCGGAACCAGCTCACCGGCCTCGTTCGGGACGTCCTTGGCCAGACTCAGCCAAAGCTCGCCGAGCGTGAGGTCGACGACCGGGCCGGACTTCGAATTGGCGATGGCAATGCCGTCATAGCCGATCTTGACCTCGGTGATCTCGGTGACGCCATTCGCCTGGCACTGCTCGAGCTCGGAGAGCTTGATGGCTCGCGACGCGTTACTGATGTCGGACTTGTCGACGCCGACGCCCGAGCAGAAGAGCTTGAAGCCGCCGCCGGTGCCCAGGGACTCGACCTTCGGCGTGGGGAAGGACGTCTCGCGTCCGAAGGTCTCGGCAACCGCGGTGGAAAAAGGGAAGACGGTCGAAGAGCCCGCGATCCAGACCGAATCACGGGCCATGGCCTGGGTCGAGAGAGAGGCGGCGGCGAGCGTGACAGCCGCCGCAATGATGCGCTTGTTCATACGAGGATCCCCAATCAGGGCTGCTAAAAGGAGCCCAAATTGTGACCCGACATCGTGCCAATCGTATGAATCTCGGGTGACGGTTCGATGACCGAGCCCGACCCGTGGGGCGTCACTCCAAGACTTTCAATCCTTGTCGACATCACCCAGAGATCTTACCAAGCGCATGCTGGCATTGAAAAAATCATCCTCGGGATGGCGCTCGCAATTCGCACGGATGCGGATCATAGCCGCATCGATCTCCGCCCCCTTGAGGACGTCTCCACCCGTGGCGAGGTTCAACCCGGTGACCAGGCCCGACAACCATTCGCGATAGCGTCGATAGTTTTCACCGGCAATGGACTGGGCGGCGTGATCGGTGGGCGCACTCGCGAGGAAATCCGAGCAAGGCTTGACCCCGGAGCCCCAGAGAACGGGCGCACCTTGCGCAAAGCTGCTCGCTGCCGGCCAACAGAGCAGCGCCACGCCGGCCAGGATCAGGGCAGGTGAGTCGCGAAATGAGCGGGGGCTCGATTGGTGCGTCATGTGGGGGAATCCTTCGTTGATGGGCTTGGTGATCGACTGACGGTATGATTCGCGGATTTGCCGATCGCCTGCAAGCCCATTGTCATGCGCATCCTGATGATCTCCGACGTCTACTTCCCCCGCATCACCGGCGTGTCGACGTCGATCCAGACCTTTGCGCGGGAGTTCGTCGACAAGGGTCACGAGATCACCCTGATCGCGCCGGACTATGCTGCCGCAGGCGGCGCGGCGGCCCCCGAGCCCTTCGAGATCCTGCGCATTCCATCGCGTTATCTCATCATCGACCCGGAGGATCGTATGCTGCGGCCGCGCGAGATCCGCCGGCATCATCAGGCACTGGCGCGCCGCGGGTACGATCTCGTACACATCCAGACACCCTTTTTCGCACACTACACGGGACTCAGTCTGGCAAGACGCCTCGGGGTGCCGGTGGTCGAGAGCTACCACACCTTCTTCGAGCAATACTTGCATCACTACGTCCCCTTCGTACCGACTGCTTGGATGCAGCGCCTGGCGCGTTACTTCTCCGCAGCGCAGTGCAACGATGTCTGTGCCCTGGCCGTGCCCTCGCATGCGATGCTCGAGATCCTGCACCAATACGGGGTGAAGACACCGGCGACCGTGATCCCGACCGGGATCGAGCTGGTGCAGTTCAGTCATGGCGACGGCGCCCGATTCCGGGCCCGTTGGGGCATCCCGGCGGAGCGACCGATGTTGGTCCACGTCAGCCGTCTGGCGTTCGAGAAGAACATCGACTTCATCCTCCGGGCCCTGGCGCGCGTCGCCGTCCAAGTCCCTGACGTACTCCTGGTGATTGCCGGTGAAGGCCCGGCGCGACGGCGCCTGGAAGCACTGGCGAGACGCCTGGGGCTCAGCGACAACACCCTCTTCACAGGATATCTGGAGCGCGACGGCTCCTTGGAGGACTGCTATTGCGCTGGCACTGCCTTTGTCTTCGCCTCCCGCACCGAGACGCAGGGGCTCGTCCTCCTGGAATCCATGGCGTTGGGCGTGCCGGTCGTCTCCACTGCCGTGATGGGGACCAAAGAGGTCCTGGCTGGCGGACTTGGCTCGTTGATCGCGGAAGACGACGAGCAGGATTTCGCCGATAAGGCGATCCGGCTGCTGAGGGATCCGACATTGCGCGAGCGGCTCGCCGGCGAGGCGGTCGAGCATGCGAGATCCTGGTCCGCGCCTGTCCTTGCCGATCGGATGCTCGACTTCTACACCCGGGCGGTCGAGCGCGGTTAGGACTTCGGCAGGGTCACCCCGCGTTGACCCTGATACTTTCCGCCGCGGTCCTTGTAGGAGGTGTCGCAAACCTCGTCCGACTCGAAAAAGAGGATCTGGGCCACGCCTTCATTGGCGTAGATCTTGGCCGGCAATGGCGTCGTATTGGAAAACTCGAGGGTCACGTGACCTTCCCACTCCGGCTCCAACGGGGTCACATTGACGATAATGCCGCAGCGCGCATACGTGCTTTTTCCGAGACAGATCGTCAAGACATTTCGCGGAATGCGCAGATATTCGACGGTTCTGGCGAGCGCGAAGGAGTTTGGCGGGATGATACAGACGTCCGACTTCAGATCGACGAAGCCGTTGGAGTCGAAGTTCTTGGGATCGACGATGGCTGAGTTGATGTTGGTGAAGATCTTGAACTCGTCCGCGCAGCGGACATCGTAGCCATAGCTGGACGTCCCGTAGGAGATGACCCGACCCTGATCCCCCTCACGCACCTGAACGGGCTCGAACGGGTCGATCATGCCGAACTCATCGGCCATGCGGCGGATCCAACGGTCGGACTTGATGGCCATCCTGAAAGTCTCGCTATGCCCGGAAGGGCCGAAAGGCTACACCAGCGGAGCCGATCGCCACAAGCCGGGCGAGCGTCCGAGCGTGCCACCTGTCCGTAAAGGCCGGCACCCCGACGCCAGCTCGACATGCCTCTGACGGAGACGCAGAAGCCGTAGGCGCTGGGCGACTTAAGTTGCCCCTTGCGCCTAAAGCCCTAAGGGTCGTCCTGGTTGTTCAAGATCAGTTGTTTTGGATCACGATGCGCGGGAACTTGGCTGCGTAATCCTTGGCCTGGAGCGACAGCTTGGCAGCGGTCTTGCGGGCAATCTCGCGGTAGATCTCGGTGACGCGGGAATCGGGCTGGGCCACGACGGTCGGCTTGCCGTTGTCCGTCTCTTCACGGATGTGGCCGGTCAAGGGCAGTGACCCGAGCAGATCGATTCCGTATTGATCGGCCATCCTTTGCCCGCCACCCTCACCGAAGATGTGCTCCTCGTGACCACAAGCCGAGCAGATGTGAGTGCTCATGTTCTCGACGATCCCGAGCACCGGCACCTCGACCTTCTGGAACATCTTGAGGCCTTTGCGCGCGTCCAGGAGCGCGATGTCCTGCGGCGTCGTGACGATGACCGCGCCTGAGACGGGCACCTTTTGGGCCAGGGTCAACTGGGTGTCGCCCGTGCCCGGCGGGAGGTCGATGACGAGATAATCGAGATCGGACCAGTTGGTGTCGTTGAGCAATTGCTCCAGCGCCTGCGTGACCATGGGGCCACGCCAGATCATCGGCGTCTCCTCATCGATCAGGAAGCCGATGGACATGGCCTGGAGATGGTAGCTGTTCATGGGCTCCAGACTTTTGCCGTCTTTGGACTCGGGCTTGCCGGAGATGCCGAGCATGCGCGGCTGGGACGGACCGTAGATATCCGCGTCCAGAATGCCGACACGCGCGCCCTCGGCGGACAAGGCGAGCGCCAGGTTCACAGCGGTGGTCGATTTGCCCACTCCGCCTTTGCCGGACGCGACCGCAATGATGTTTTTGACGTTGTCGATCGGCTTGAGGGACTTTTGGACCGAATGCGACTTGATCTCCCAGGTCACATCCACCTTGACCATCCCGACACCTTCGACCGTCAGCACGGCATCTTCAAGCGCCTTGGAGATGGGCTCGACAATACCTTTGCCCGGAAAGCCCAGGACGACCTTGATGCGGACTTGGTCACCCTCGATCGCGATGTCCTTGATCGAGTGCGCAGCCACGAGATCTCGTCCCAGATGCGGTTCCTTGTAGCCTTTGATTGCGGCTTCAATGGCTTCTTTCGTCGGTTCGGACATGAGGTACTCCAAAGTGATGGGTTGCGGCCGGTATCTCCGGTGTCGCGTGATCGGTTCGTCTTTCTCGACGCGCGCAGTGTCGAGCCCAGGGTCGGAAAAGTTCCCGCAGACCTTTGGTATGAGACCGAGGTAAATCAAGTCTCGGTGACGGGCGCCGGCCATCCACGGCCCCTGTCCGTGCGACAAGCGGCCGTGAGATACTGCGCCTCTTTCGTTGGACATATCCGAGCCGTTCCATGAGTCAGACCCGCGATATCCTCGTCACCAGCGCCCTGCCCTACGCCAACGGACCGATCCACATCGGCCATCTGGTCGAGTACATCCAGACGGACATCTGGGCGCGGTTTCAGAAGATGCGCGGGCACAACTGCTGGTATGTCTGCGCGGACGACGCCCACGGAACGCCCATTATGCTGCGCGCGCGGCAGGACGGCATCACCCCGGAGGTCCTGATCGAGCGGGTCGCCAAGGAGCACCAGGCCGACTTTGCGGCCTTCCGGGTCGGATTCGACAACTACCACTCGACCCACTCCGACGAAAACCGCCACTTTGCCAATCTGATCTACGAGCGCAACCGCGACAAGGGTCACATCAGCCGTCGGACCATCACACAGGCCTACGACCCGGTCGAGCAGATGTTCCTGCCCGACCGCTTCATCAAAGGCGAATGTCCCAAGTGCGGTGCACCCGATCAGTATGGCGACAACTGCGAGGCCTGCGGGGCAAGCTACTCACCGAACGAGCTGAAGAACCCGCGCTCGGTGGTATCAGGGGCCGTCCCGGAGCAGCGTGAATCGGACCACTATTTCTTTCGGCTCGCCGACTTCGAGCAGATGTTGAAGGATTGGACCCGCGGCGGCAGCCTCCAACCGCAGGTCGCCAACAAGCTCGACGAGTGGTTCTCGGCAGGACTTCAGGAATGGGACATCTCGCGCGACGCGCCCTATTTCGGATTCGAGATCCCGGACCACCCCGGCAAATTCTTCTACGTCTGGCTGGATGCGCCGATCGGCTATATGGCGAGCTTTAAGCACCTCTGCGATAGCGCTCGAGGACGTGAGGCCGGACTCGATTTCGACCATTTTTGGGCGCAAGACTCGGCGGCCGAGCTCTATCACTTCATCGGCAAGGACATCATCTACTTTCATGCGCTCTTCTTCCCGGCCATGCTCCACGGGGCCGATTTCCGCACCCCAACCGCCGTCTTCGCGCACGGATTCCTGACGGTCGACGGGCAGAAGATGTCCAAGTCGCGCGGGACCTTCATCAAGGCCCGCACCTATCTCGACCATCTGAACCCCGAGTATCTGCGCTACTACTTCGCGGCCAAGCTGGGGCCGGGCGTCGACGACATCGACCTCAACCTGCAGGACTTCACCGCACGGGTGAACTCGGATCTGGTCGGCAAGGTCGTCAATATCGCCAGTCGCAGCGCCGGATTCATCACCAAACGATTCGCCGGACGGCTCTCGGCGAGCCTGTCGGATGCGATGCTGCATGCCGATTTCGTCCAGGCCGGGGAGTCGATCGCGGCTGCCTATGAGCGACGGGAGCTGAGCCGCGCCGTGCGCGAGATCATGGCCCTCGCAGACCGTGCCAACCAGTACATCGACGAGCGGGCTCCCTGGGTGATCGCCAAGGCTGCAGACCGCGAGAGGGATCTTCAGGACATCTGCTCCATGGGGATCAATCTCTTCCGTATCCTGATCGGCTATCTCCGCCCTATTCTCCCCGGCACCGCGGCGGATGCGGAGACCTTCCTGCGAATCGAGCCCCTCACCTGGTCGGCGATCGGCGAGCCCTTACTCGACCATGAGATCGCGCCCTTCAGGCCATTGATGACCCGCGTCGAGCCGGCCCAGATCGCTGCCATGCTCGAGGCTTCAAAGGAGGACCTCAGCACGGCGGCGGCTCAGGCGCCATCCGCCGTGGATTTGGTCAGTGCGCACCTGACTCGCGATCCGATCTCCAAGACGATCGATGTCGAGACCTTCGCCAAGCTCGACCTGCGGATCGCCCGCATCGAATCGGCCAGCCTCGTCGAGGGCGCGGACAAGCTTCTGAGGCTCGAGTTGGACCTGGGCAGCGAGACTCGGACCGTCTTCGCCGGCATACGGTCCGCCTACGATCCCGTCGACCTCAAGGGACGGCTCACGGTCATGGTCGCAAATCTCGCCCCCCGGAAGATGCGCTTTGGCGTCTCCGAGGGGATGGTGCTCGCCGCCGGACCCGGGGGCAAAGAGATCTTCATCCTCGCTCCGGACGCCGGCGCCGAGCCCGGCATGCGGGTGAAGTAGACCCAGCGCACATTCGTGCGGTGGGTATAATTCACCGCATCTTCACGATACGTCCATACACCGGCAACCAGGATTCGAGAAGATACCCCGCGATCAATGACCTGAAACAGGTGATGCGATGAGCGGGATCAAGCGGATGAACCCACTGAAGTACCGGAGCATCTTCATCTCCGATGTCCATTTGGGGTCGCGGGGCTGCCAAGCGTCTCTAGTACTCGACTTTCTTCAATCGACCGAGTGCAGGCAATTGTATCTCGTCGGCGATATCGTCGACGTCTGGGCGATGAAAAGCGGTGTGTACTGGCCAGAGGCACACAATCAGGTCGTCCGCGAGCTTCTCGATAAGGCGAAATCCGGGACCGAGGTGATCTATACCCCGGGCAATCATGACGAGCTCTTCCGGACCCATCTGGGTGCAGACTTCGGCAATGTCGCCCTGCGCGGCGAGCCGGTCCATGTCACCGCGGATGGCCGCCGATTTCTGGTCATGCACGGCGATGCCTTCGATGCCTTCGATGCCGTCGTCCAGAGCGGCAAGTGGCTCGCCGTCATCGGAGCCCATGCCTACGACAGCCTGCTGGCACTCAACGCGCACATCAGCCAGATACGTCGAATGCTCGGCCTCAACTATTGGTCGCTCGCGTCCTATCTGAAGTTCAAGGTCAAGAATGCGGTGAGCTACATCAGCCACTTCGAGAGCGCTGTTGCCGCCGAGGCGGATCGCCAACAAGTCGATGGCGTGATCTGCGGACATATCCACCATGCAGAGATGCGCGAGATCGGCAGGGTTGCCTACTGTAACTGCGGCGATTGGGTGGAGAGCTGCACCGCGCTCGTGGAGCATCACGACGGGCGTTTGGAGCTGCTGCGCTGGACCGACGCCTATCCGCAAACCTTGTCCGCCCCGCAGAACGGGATCCCGATGGCGCGCACGGCTTAGCGGTTTCCGGAATTCACCTCAGCCCTGGAGCGGCCTTCGGCTGCGACGAGAGTCGCTCATCGGCAGCTCGGCGTCTCACCGTCCTTGCCCATGCGATGGCCGGTTGGGAGCATGGCAGAGCCTGACGCGGCTTCGGACCGCCGCCGAACGATCTCGCGAAGACGCGCCTCGACGCCTCCGATGACCCGGTCCCAACTCATCCCCTCCGCAGTCTCTCGTGCCTGCTGTCCGAGCCGCCGGACACGGACCAGGTCGCTCGCAAGCTCGCAGCCCGCGTCGATGAAGGCCTGGTGATCGCCCACGGGCAAGCTCATCCCATTGCGCCAGGGATCGATGAGCGACCGAGCCGCCGCATAGTCGAATGCGACAACCGGCAATCCGCTGGCCATCGCTTCGCCCACCACATTGCCGAAGGTCTCGGTCAGGCTCGGGAAGAGAAAGAGGTCACCCGAAGCGTAATGTCTCGCAAGCTCCTCGCCGACCTTGGTTCCCGGGCAGATGAGATCCGGATCATGACGCATGATGTGATCGCGTTCGGGACCATCGCCGACCAGCACGAAGCGCGCCTCGGGCCGGGTCTGTCGGATCGCCCGATAGGTCTCGAGTGCAAGTCCGAGGTTCTTCTCCGGGGCGATCCTCCCGACATAGACCACGGCCAGTGTGGCATCGTCGCAACCCCAGCCGCGGCGCAGCTCGAGATCACGCCGATCCGGCGAAAACAGATCGATATCCACACCGCGACTGAAGACATCGACGTCATGGAATCCCTGACTCGACAGCTCGTCCCGCAACTCGGGCGTCGGCACCAGCGTGGCATCCGATCGATTGTGAAAGTGACGCAGCGAATCGCCGATCTGTCGGGTGAAGAGTCCGAGCCCATAGTGTCGACTGTATTGCTGAAACCGGGTATGAAAACCCGTCACGACCGGGATCCCCCGGGAGCGGGCGGCCTCCAGCGCCGCATGACCGAGCGGTCCCTCGGTCGCGATATAGACGAGGTCCGGTGCAGACTCGTCCCAGAGACGGCGCAGCCGCCAATAGACCGGCAGACCGAAGCGCAGGCCGGCATAGCCGGGGATGGGCAGCCCGGGGACGAGGTGAGTCGAGATCCGTCCCGACCTCGGAGAGACCGGGTCCTCGGGCTGTCGAGGTCGTATCAGCTGAACGGAATGGCCACATTCGGCCAGACCTTCCACCAGGTGTCGCATGGTGTTCGCGACACCGTTGACCTCTGGAGGATAGGTCTCGGTGACGACCGCGATGCGCAGTGGCTCGCGTTTACTCGGTCGAGGCTTGGGTCCGAGCTCAACCGACATGGGCCACCTCCGGCGATGCAGCGTCGGCGTGCATCGCATCCCTCGCCGCTTTCGCGGACCACGCCGACATGGGTTCGGGGGCATTCATGCCGAGCGCCTCGGCGATCGCCCGGCGTGTGCGGTCGGCCAACCTGTGCCTCGGCTCGGTCGGCTCCGTCGTCAATGCAGGGAGAAAGCGGACCTCGGCGACGAGACCCGGGTGCCGGACGACCCTCAGGAGATGGGCAACGAATGTGTCATCGCCGATGAAGGGGGCGATCGAGTCGGGCACTCGATCGCCATCGGACCGGTAGCCGAGCGCCACGGGTTGAACACTGACCCCGGCATTCTGTGCGAGTGCGAACAAGCGCGGGTGAAATCGCAGCACCGAGACCCCGGTGCTGGTCGTGCCTTCCGGAAAGATCATCAGTCGAAGACCCGCCTGGATCTCCGGGATCAGGGCATCGCAGAGCGCTTGGGTTCGATGCGCTCCACGCTCGATGAAACGAGTCTCGACGGTCTCGGCCAACCAGCCGACCAGATGCCAGGCGCGGATGTCGGACTTGGCAAGGAACCCGACCTCACCCAGTGCGCCGACGACTGGGATATCGAGCCAAGAGACATGATTTCCGATGAGCAGACACCCGGTCTCCAGGCGTCCTTGAACCTGGATGCGGATCCCCAGGATGGTGCAGAGGCGTCTATTCCACCAGCGCACCACGGCGGGGGTCCAGCGCGGTCGAGCGCCCAGCCGTGTCGACGCACGGATATAGAGTGCGATTGTCGTCGCCGTGCCCAGATGCCCGATGATCGAGAGGACACGCCAGGACGTTTGAAGCCGGGGCATCGGATCAGATGTGTATGACGCGTTCGAGGAAATGCCGCGAATACGTCGGATTGAGCTCATCCATGTCGAGCAACATCAGGACGTCGGCAACCGCGAAATCAGGATCGCGGCAAGGCTCGCCGCAGACCTTGGCGCCCAGTCGCACGTAGGCGCGCAGCAGCGCCGGCAGGGGCGCGTCGAGGACGGCGATATCCGGCGGTGTCGGTAGGAGCGGCACAAGCGGCGTCACCTTCAGAGACTCGGACCACATCGCCTGGCGCCTCAACCGGTTCATGATGGCCGCCGCCTGAAGGTCTCCTTCCCCCAGCGGCATGCTGGCGCAGCCGAAGAGATAGTCGAAGCCCTGGAGTTGGATGAACCCGGCGAGCCCGGACCAGAGGACCGCAATCGCCGGACCTTGGCGAAACTCCGGCGAGATGCAGGTACGCCCGACCTCCAGGAGGCGTCCAGGCAACTGCGCGACGGGTCCGAGATCGAACTCGCTCTCCGAGTAGAAGCGCCCGATCCGTGCAGCATTCGTGTCCGTCAATAGACGCGTGCACCCGACCACCGCGCCGGTCCGGGCATCACGGACCAACAGGTGATCGCAAAACGCATCCAGCTCGTCGACATCCAACCCACTGGCGCCGCCCTTGAGCCGCGCGCCAAGCTCCTCCCCGAAGACACGGTATCTCAGTGCTTGCGCCTCGCGGACCTCACGCTCGGTTGAGGCGATCTCGACGAAGAGGCGTTCGCCCCGTTTGGTGGTTGACGCAGAGGCAGTGGTGACCATGACAGCCCTCGGAACGGCATCATCAGATGAGCCGAGAGTCTAGTGTCCGACTGTTGCGGGCTGATGTGGGGCGAGTGACGGGGCGATGAATTCCGCTTTGCGCAGATACTCCGCGGGACGAGGTGTGGCTCAAACCGGCGCACGGTCCGCACATGGGGCCTGCAGCAGGATAACCCTTGCGTCTCGATGTTGTAGCAACCCGCCCCACAGGCGTATCCTTCGACGATTTCGCGCTTGCAGCATTCCGCGACCATTTCGCGAACGAGCGCCCCACATCCGCCTCGTCGCGCGCCCCGAACCCGAAGAGAGCATGACCGAATACGCCCTCATCCTGATCGGCACCGTATTGGTGAACAACTTCGTGCTGGTCAAGTTTCTTGGACTCTGCCCCTTCATGGGGGTCTCGAAGAAGCTCGAGACCGCCGCAGGCATGGGGCTGGCCACGACGTTCGTGCTGACCCTGTCGTCTGTGACCTCCTGGCTGGTGAACCAGTATCTGTTGGTCCCGCTCGGCATCGAGTATCTGCGTATCATCGCCTTCATCCTGGTGATCGCCGCAGTGGTCCAGTTCACCGAGACCATCATGCGCAAGACCAGCCCCTTGCTCTATCAAGTGCTCGGGATCTTCCTGCCCCTCATCACCACCAATTGTGCCGTGCTCGGGGTCGCACTCTTAAACCTTCAGGCCGAGCATACCCTGGTCGAGGCGACACTCTATGGGTTTGGCGCAGCAGTGGGTTTCTCTCTGGTGTTGACCCTGTTTGCCGCGGTGCGCGAGCGGGTCGCGGTCGGCGATGTCCCGGAGCCGTTCCAGGGAAGCGCCATCGCCCTGGTCACTGCGGGCCTGATGTCGCTGGCCTTCATGGGCTTTGCCGGACTCGTGGCGAACTAGTGGGGCGATCGACGTGTTGACAGCGATCTTGGCCATGACCGGCCTGTCCGCGGCCCTCGGACTCCTGCTCGGCTATTCGGCCATCCGCTTTCGAGTGGAAGGCAATCCGATCGCCGATCAGATCGACGCCCTGCTCCCGCAGACCCAGTGCGGGCAATGTGGTCACCCCGGCTGCCGCCCCTACGCCGAGGCGCTCGCGCGGGGCGAGGACGAGATCAACAAATGTATCCCGGGTGGCGAGGCCACGATCCTGGCCTTGGCCGACCTGCTCGGGCGCGACCCCGTCGCACTCGAGGTCGAAGAGAAGCCGCCGTCGGTGGCCGTGATCGATGAGCAGACCTGCATCGGCTGCACACTCTGCCTGCAGGCCTGCCCGGTCGACGCCATCGTCGGCGCCGCGAAGCAACTCCACGGGGTGATCGCCGCCGAATGCACGGGCTGCGAGCTCTGTCTCCCGCCCTGCCCGGTCGAATGCATTCGCATGGTTCCGATCGCCACGGACATTCCTCATTGGCGCTGGCCCTATCCAGTCAGCGAGACCACCCGCCGCGCAGCATCGCCCGAGCGCGAGCCCGAGGCGGCCTGATCGGAGCCCTTGTATGGCAGCCATGCTTTCTTTACTCGGGCGGCGGCGCCTCTGGAGGTTCCACGGGGGCATCCATGTGCCGGACGAAAAGCAGCTCTCGAACGCTCGTCCGCTGGAGCGCGCGCCGATGCCGAGGCGTCTCGTCATCCCGTTGCAGCAGCATATCGGCGTCATGGCGTGCCCGGTGGTCCAGGTCGGCGAGCGCGTCCTCAAAGGCCAGTTGCTGGCGCGGGCCGAAGGCTACGTGAGCGCATGCATCCATGCCTCGAGCTCCGGCATCCTAGTTGGTATCGAGGACCACCCGGTCCCGCATCCCTCCGGACTTTCGGCGCCCTGCGCCATCATCGAGACCGACGGCGAAGACACCTGGGGCGAGCTGCCGGAGCCGATGGACGACTACGCGCAGTTGGATCCGGCCAGCATCCGCGAGCGGATCCGCTGGGCTGGGGTCGTCGGACTCGGCGGAGCCTCTTTCCCGACCAGCGTCAAGCTGAACCCGGGTCCTGATCACAGGATCACGACCCTGATCATCAACGGTGCCGAATGCGAGCCCTATATCACCTGTGACGACCGGCTGATGCGGCAGAGGCCCGGCGATATCCTGGCCGGCGCCAGAATCATGCATCACCTGCTCGGCGTCGAGCGTATCCTGATCGGGATCGAGGACAATAAGCCCGAGGCCATCGAAGCCATGCGACTCGCCCTGGCCGAGACGGACATGGGTGGCTATACCGAGATCCGCTCGATCCCGACCCTATACCCGAGCGGCGGGGAGAAGCAGCTGATCCGGATCCTGACCGGCAAGGAGGTGCCGAGTCATTCAATCCCCGCGCGGATCGGGATCGTCTGCCAGAACGTCGGCTCCGCGGCCGCGGTCGCGGTCGCGGTCCTGGCTGGCCGGCCTCTGATCTCGCGCATCGTCACCGTCACCGGGCGTGCGATTGCCGTCCCACGCAACCTCGAGGTGCGCATCGGCACACCCGTCTCCGACCTCATCCACGCCTGCGGTGGTTACCATGAGCCGCCCCGGAAACTGGTCTGCGGTGGACCCATGATGGGTTTCGAGCTGAGCCATGCCGGGGTCCCCATCACCAAGCCGGCCAACTGCATCCTGGCCTTGACCGATGCGGAGGCCCCGGAGCCCGGCCCCGCGCTGGCCTGCATCCGTTGCGGGCGTTGCGCCGAGGTGTGCCCGGCGAAGCTGCTGCCTCAACAGCTCTATTGGCACGCCCGCGCAAAGGATCTCGACCGGGTCCAGGACTACAATCTCTTCGACTGCATCGAATGCGGCTGCTGTGCACAGGTGTGCCCAAGCCGCATCCCGCTGGTCCAGTACTACCGGTATGCCAAGAACGAGGTCTGGGCGCGCGAAGAGGAGAAGCGCAAGTCGGAGCTGGCGCGCACCCGGCACGAGGCGAAGCAGGCCCGGCTGGAGCGTCAGGAACGCGAGCGCAAGGCCAGGTTGCGCCAGAAGAAGGAATCCCTCGAGGCGTCCACGGGTACGGGCCAATCCGACCAGGACGCCAGAAAGGCCGCAATCGAGGCCGCGAAGCAACGCGCTGCAGCCAAAAAGGCGGCGGTCGCCAAGGTGGAGACGACCGATGCATCCTGATGTGATGACGTCCCCAAGCCCCGACATCACGGGCGCAGGCAGGTCTCTCCCCGGATGCCTGGACACTCGGGGCCCCGCAACCCGCCTCCGCATCCTGCCAGGACCCACACCGGCATGAGCACATCTCTGGTCTCCTCCCCTCACGGACCCCGGCCAAATCGTGTCGACCGCGTCATGCAGGAGGTGCTGCTCGCCCTCGTGCCCGGCATCATCGCCATGATCTGGTTCTTCGGCTGGGGGGTGCTGATCAATCTTACTCTGGCCGTGCTGGTCGCGTTGGTCGCCGAGGCCGCGATCATGCTGATTCGCCGACGTCCGGTCCGGCCAGCGATCGGAGACTACAGCGCCGTGGTCACTGCCGTCCTCTTCGCGATCTCGGTGCCACCGACACTTCCCTGGTGGATGACCCTGCTCGGGATCGTCTTCGCCGTCGTCCTGGTCAAGCAGTTGTATGGCGGGATCGGTTACAACCCCTTCAACCCGGCGATGGCCGGCTACGTCTTCCTGCTCGTGTCCTATCCGGTCGCCATGACCACCTGGTTGGCGCCCAATATGCTGGCCGAGCACCCCTTTTCGTTCATGGAGTCGTTGCGCCTGATCTTCGCAGGCGCCTTGCCGACGGGTCTCGAGTGGGATGCCATGTCGGCCGCGACACCGCTCGACGAGATGCGGGACAAGCTTGACCAGGGCCTCATGATCGATGAGATCCGCCAGAGTCCACTCTGGGGCATCTTCGGCGGGCGCGGCTGGGAGTGGGTCTCGGGCTGGTTCCTGGTTGGCGGAGTCTATCTGCTATGGCGCCGCGTCATCACCTGGCATATCCCGATCTCGATGCTGCTCGCTCTCGCCATCGCCGCCGCCGTCTTCTGGATGCTGGACCCGCAGACCCACCCGCTCCCGACCTTCCATCTCTTCAGCGGGGCGGCCATCCTGGGCGCCTTCTTCATCGCGACAGACCCGGTAAGCGCCTGCACGACAAAACGCGGACAGCTCATCTTTGGCGCCTTGATCGGGTTGACGGTCTTCGTGATCCGCACCTGGGGCGGCTACCCAGAGGCAGTCGCCTTCGCGGTCTTGCTCATGAACATCGCCGCCCCGACGATCGATCACTATACCCAACCACGGGTCTTCGGCCATACGAGAGACAAAGTCAGATGAAGACAGCACCCATCATCCTCGCCGCCGTCGTCCTGAGCGCCTTCTCGGTGACCGGCGTCGCGCTCGTCGCCGTGACCCACCATCTGATGGACGGGCGTATCGCAGAGAATCAGCGTCAGGCGATGCAGAGCAAGCTCGAGTCGATCGTCCCGCGCGGCGCCTTCGACAACGATCCGCTGGCGGATCTGCTCCAGGTCAGTGCTCGCGACCTCCTGGGCGCCAACAACACGACGGTCCATCGTGTCCGCAAGGGAGGCGAGCCGGTCGCGGTCATCCTGGATCCAGTCGTGCCGGACGGCTATGCAGGACCCATCAAGCTCCTGGTGTCGGTCATGCGTGACGGGACCATCGGCGGTGTCCGGGTGCTGTTCCATCACGAGACGCCGGGGCTCGGGGACAAGATCGAGGAGCGCAAGTCGGATTGGGTCCTGAGCTTCGACGGCAAATCGCTCTCCAACCCGACACTCGAGGGCTGGGCGGTGAAACGTGACGGTGGGGAATTCGACCAGTTCACGGGTGCGACCATCACACCGCGTGCGATCGTACATGCGGTGAAGAACACCCTGCTCTACGTGCAGCAACATGGTGACGCGCTCTTCGACACGCCCGAAATCTCCACCGTCTCCGAGAAGGGATCAGGCTAATGGCGGCACCTCAACCCTATGGCAGCATCATCGGCGACGGACTCTGGAGCAACAACCAGGCACTGGTCGCACTGCTCGGACTCTGTCCGCTGCTCGCGGTCACGACCAGCGCGACCAATGGACTCGGGATGGGCCTGGCCACCACGGCGGTCCTCCTGCTCTCCAACGTGACCGTCTCGCTCATCCGAAACCTGGTGCGCCCCGAGGTCCGGCTGCCGGTCTTCGTTCTGGTCATCGCCTCTTTCGTGACGACGGTCGAGCTGACCATGCAGGCCTACTTCTACGAGCTATACCTGGTATTGGGCCTCTTCATCCCGCTGATCGTCACCAACTGTGCCATCATCGGCCGCGCCGAGGCATTTGCCTCCAAGAACCGCGTCGACCGCGCCTTGCTGGACGCTATCGCCATGGGGATCGGATTCACGCTCGTGCTGGTGGCACTCGGCGGGATGCGCGAATTCGTGGGCCAGGGCACCCTCTTCTATCAGGCCAATCTGCTGCTCGGCGAGGCCGCAACCGTGCTGACCTTGAGCCTGGGCGATGGCTTTCAGGGCGCTTTGATCGCCATCCTGCCCCCTGGCGCCTTCATCGGCCTGGGTTTGCTGATCGCGCTCAAGAATGTGATCGACAAACGGGCAAAACGGCGTGCTGCGGCTCGAGTGGCCAAGTCCGTTTCGACACCCGCGAGCGACACGCCGCTGCCGGCAGCGGGCTGAGGGTCAAGTCACGGCAGCGCCTCGCCGCACTGGGTTGCCGTCGGATGCTGCGGGAGCAAGGACAGCGGGGCATGCGACCCGCCATGCCGAGCGTCTCATCCATCCGCAGTCAGTGTGGGATACGGGCGTTTTACGCCTAGAGAAGGGCCGTCTCCAGCGCCTGCCGGAGCTCCTCCGGCCTGACGGGCTTGGAGAGAAAGGCATCCATCCCGGCCGCAAGACAGCTCTGCTTGACCTCCTCGGCAGCATTGGCGGTCAGGGCCAGGATCGGAAGCGGCCGATCGGGCGCCTGCTCGCGGTATCGCCGAGTGAAATCGATCCCATCGAGCTTGGGCATACGCAGATCGACGATCGCGACCCCGTAGTCGCCGGTCAGGGCTTCGTTCAAGGCCGCCTCGCCATCGGCGACCCGCGTATGAGCGAATCCCATCTTCCCGAGGAAGCTGGTGATCACCCTGGCCGCGATCTCATTGTCTTCCGCGACCAGGACGTGACATCTGTCGGCATTCGGCACGGGTGCCAAGCCCTGGCCTGGCGCCTGGGGTACAGCAGACAGGGTTCCGCCCAATCGCCGGGGTCCGCGTCCCATCAGCGTTGCTGACGCCTCGATCAGGTCCTCCGCAAGATAGGGCTTGCCGACATATTGGCACTCGGTCGTCTCCACCGCGGGCCGGCGTCCAGGGTAGATCACAAAGAGACAGGGCAAAGGATCGGCAAGGGCTGTCCTGACCTCCGCCAGTGTCGCCGCCAGATCGAGCCCGAGGGGAGTGTCGGCGATCACGACGAGATCTAAACCGGTCTCACGAGTCTCATTGTTCCCAAGGTCACAAGGGTCCGCGGGCGCCCAGCACCGCGCACCCGCCCGCTCGAATGCTGCACGGGCCAAGTCACGATGGACGTCATTCCGCTCCAGCACCAGGACCCGCAGCCCGCTGAGTCGCTGGTCGGGTGGGGCGGACGCCGGAGGCGTCTCTGCGAGCAGGGGCAGCCGGACCCAGAATCGGCTCCCCCTGCCTTCCTCGCTCTCCACCCCGATCGCACCACCCATGAGCAAGGTCAGCTCGCGGGCGATGGTGGTCCCGAGCCCCGTCCCGCCAAAACGTCGGGTCGTCGACTCGTCCGCCTGTCGGAAGCTCTCGAAGAGCCGGGGCAGGGTCTCCTTCGCGATGCCGATCCCCGTGTCCAGGACCTCGAAAAGCAGGTGCGGCTGGCTCAGATCCGCCTCCGCAGGTCTCGCGGTCACGCGCACCAGGACCTGTCCCTTCTCGGTGAATTTGACGGCGTTGCCGACCAGGTTGAAGAGGATCTGGCGGACCCGGAGCTGGTCGCCGAACGCCTCCTGCGGAACGCCGGGATCCAGATCGCAAATCAGCTCCAGACCGGCCGCGTGGGCGCGGCTGCCAAGCGCACCGCAGACCTCGCGGACCAGGACGCGTGGATCGAACGGGATCCGCTCCAGGATAAGTTGTCGTGCGTCGATCTTCGAGAAATCCAGGATGTTGCCGATCAGTGCGCCCAGGACGTCGGCCGAGCTCCCGATGGCCCGGACGTAGTCGCGTTGCTCCGGATCAAGTCGCGTCCCCTTCAAGAGCTCGGTCATCCCGATGACGCCCGTCAGCGGGGTGCGCAGCTCATGGGTCATGAAGGCCAAAAAATCGCCCTTCGCCTGATTGGCCTTCTCGGCATCTGCACGGGCGTCCTGGACACGGCGCAGCAGTGAATACTGATACAAGGGCAGCAAGACCAGCAGAGCCAGAAAAAAGATGGCCTCGAACGTATGTCGACTCCACTCGTCGAGCGCAATCAGAACAAGCGTGTAAGCGACGAGCGCAACCAGAGATGCGACCACCAGATGGCCCTTGCCGAACCGCGTCCCGGCCGAGATGAAGACGAGGATGTAGAGAAGATAGAAAGGACTGATCGCCTCACGCGTGATGAAGATGGCCAAACTGATGGCGATGATGTCCAGACAGATCCCGACATAGACACGGACCGGCCACTCGGGGCGCAAGGCGATGCTGACCAGGAAGCCGACGTTGGATGCCAGATAGATGGCAAAGAGCGTGAGATAGTACGGGACATCGACCCCGTAGTAGCCCGTCACAGCCGCCAGCGCAATATAGAGCGCACCCAGCAGACAGGCCGAGATGCGCACCAGCGCCGACTGAAACTCGGGGTTTCCCAACAATGCAGGCGACAGCCCGAAACGTTCAATCAATCCATTCATTCCCTGTCCCTCCAAGACCGCGTTTTCTTGCCCAGGCTGCGATGCCTGGATCGCTGCGATACGCCAGGCTCATGGTATATTAGCGAATTGTTTCGCGCTTTTCGGCACGGTTGGCCGATCCGATGCCGCGGGACAGGATTGACCGGTCCGTGCGCATCCGACGCGATTCGGCGGCGAGCGTCTCGCGACCCTCAGCTCAAGACAAGAGAACGGGGATAAGACTATGTCCAAGAAGCATCCGATCGTAGCAGTAACCGGTTCCTCGGGTGCCGGTACGACCACCGTCAAGCGCGCCTTCGAGCACATTTTCTATCGCGACGGGATCAAGGCCGCCGTCATCGAGGGCGATAGTTTTCATCGATTCGACCGCGTTGAGATGAAGGCCGAGATGGCGCGCTCCGCGGCGGAGCATCGAAACCTCAGCCACTTCGGGCCTGAGGCCAACCGCTTCGATCTCCTCGAGGAGCTCTTTCGCAGTTACGGCGAGAGCGGAACCGGCAAGCAGCGCTACTATATCCATAGCGACGGGGAGGCCGATCATCACAACGCGCGGTTGGGGACTCAGCTCAGCGCCGGACAGTTCACGCCCTGGGAAGATCTACCGGAGAATACCGACGTACTCTTCTACGAGGGCCTGCATGGACTCGTGGTCACGGAAGACGACAACGTCGCCCAGCACGTCGACCTCGGAGTAGGTGTCGTCCCGATCATCAATCTGGAATGGATCCAGAAGATCTTCCGCGACAACGCCGAGCGCGGCTATTCGGCCGAGGCGATCGTCGACACCATCATGCGCCGGATGCCGGACTATATCCGCCATATCACGCCCCAGTTCTCGATGACGGATATCAACTTCCAGCGTGTGGCCACGGTCGACACCTCCAACCCCTTCATCGCGCGCGATATCCCGACACCGGACGAGAGCTTCGTCATCATCCGTTTCAAAAACCCCGAAAAGCTGGAGATCGACTTCCCTTACCTCCTGTCCATGATCCACGAATCCTTCATGTCGCGGCGCAACACCATGGTCGTGCCCGGCGGGAAGATGGGGATGGCCATGGAGATCATCCTGCAGCCGATCATCGAACGCATGATGGAGGCCCGGAGGGTCTAAGGCGATTTCCGTCGAATCGCCAGACGTCCGAGGAATGCCGGCCTGTTAAGTTATCGGCATGGCTTTCACGCCGGCAATCATGCGGACGTTTTCAAGCACGCGGTCGTCACGCTCCTGCTTGATGCGCTCCTGGCGAAACCAAAGCCACTGGTCTACCTGGAATCGCATGCCGGCGCCGGTCTCTACGACCTCGGTGCCGAGGAGGCGTTGAAGACCGCCGAGTTCCAGCTCGGGATCGAGCGTCTCTGGGAGCAACGGTGTGCATTCCCGGAGCTCGCGTCCTATCTTGGGGCCATCGCGTCACTGAATCCCGACGGCGGATTCGCACGCTACCCGGGCTCTCCCGTCCTCGCCGCCCGCCGATTGCGCGTCGACGACCGGCTGATCCTGATGGAGCTTCATCCGAAGGAGGAACAGACATTGCGTCGCTGTCTTGGCAGCGACCCTAGGGTCGGCATTCATCATCGAGACGGTCTGAAGGACCTGCCGGCCCTCCTGCCACCCAAGCCAGCCCGCGGGCTGGTCCTGATCGACCCGCCCTACGAGCAAGTGTCCGAATACGAGCGCGTCGCAGACGCTCTGGTCGCCGCTCGAACCCGATGGCCGACAGGGGTCTACGCACTTTGGTTTCCCCGCCTGGCTCGTCAGCGCGATCGCACATCGGAGCTCTTGGGACGAATCAGGCGGTCCGTCCCCGATGGGCTGCTGTGCGAGCTGGCGGTGCGCCGACAGGCGGATGACTACGGGATGCACGGCTCCGGGATGCTGATCCTGAACCCTCCCTGGCGCTTCGAAGAGCAGCTAAGAGACGTACTCCCGCGCCTCGCCCGCGTGCTGGCAATCGAACAACCCAAAGCCGCATCGCCAGAATGGGGGATGCGTCGACTGGAGGAGTCAGCTGGATCGGATGACGGTCGTCGCTCATCGAGCCACCCAAGAAGGTGACAGGCATGACAGGCTTGCCCGCAGGACAGCCGCAGGATTCGAGGGCCTTGACTCAGACCAATGATCGGTTCGCGGCCCAGACTCAGGATGAGCGCTCGGCATCCTCCGACGCCTCGGACGCCTTTTCGCCGACATCCAGCACCTCGACGCTCAACAGGTGAACGCGGCGGCTGTCGGCGCGCATCACCGTGAAACGGAAGCGGCCGAGCTCCACAGACTCACCCCGCTTGGGCAAATGACCGAGCGCCTTGACCACCAGGCCGCCGATGGTGTCCAACTCGTCATCGGAAAGGTCGCTGCCGAAATACTCGTTGAAGTCCTCGATCGTCGTGCGGGCCTTGGCGCTGAACTCCTTCTTGTCGCGCCGAAAGATGCCCGGGCCTTCATCATAGTCGTGCTCGTCGTCGATCTCCCCGACGATCTGCTCGAGCACATCCTCGATGGTGACCACCCCCGCAGCGCTGCCATACTCATCGACGACGATGGCCATGTGATTGCGACTCGCCCGAAACTCCTTGAGGAGGACGTTGAGCCGCTTGCTCTCGGGGACGAACACCGCAGAACGCAGCAACTCGCGGATGTTGAATGCCTTCCGGCTTTTGCTCTGGCAGAAGGACAAGAGGTCTTTGGCGAGTAGGATCCCGACGACTTCGCCTTTGTCGTCGCCGGTCACCGGGAAACGGGAATGCGCGGACTCGATCGCGATCCTCAGGATCTTCTCGAGTGGGTCGTCGCGCTTGATATAGACCATCTCGGCCCGCGGAATCATGATGTCGCGGACCCGCAGGTCGGAGACCTGCAGCACCCCTTCGATCATGCTCAAGGCATCCGTATCGAGCAGTGAGCGTTCCTTGGCGTCTTTGAGCACCTCCAGGAGTTGCTCCTTGTCTTGTGGCTCGCCCCCAAGCATCTGGCCGATCCTCTCGAACCAGGTGCGTGAACGCGAGCCCTCGCTAGATCGATCGATCGTCATCGTGTGTCATTGATCCTCATAGGGTGGAGGGAATCCCAACGCACCGAGTATGCCGGTTTCCAGGCGTTCCATCTCGACTGCATCAGGCTCGGTAAGATGATCGTAATCAAGTAGATGCAGGACACCATGCACCACCATGTGGGCCCAGTGTGCCTGCACGCTCTTGGCCTGCTCGATGGCCTCTTGTCGCACCACATCGGCGCAGATCACCAGATCGCCGAGCAGGTAGGCAATGGGATCCTGAGGGTCGACACCGGGCGGCAGATCGAACGGGAACGAGAGGACATTGGTCGCGCCGTCGCGGCCACGATAGCTCCGATTGAGCTCGGCACCTTCCTCTTCACCGACGAGGCGAATCGTCAGCATCGCACGCTCGCGCCGTCCCTCCAGGGCAGCGGCGACCCAGCGCTCAAGCTCCGGGGCGACCGGGAGATCGGATGCCTCTGTTGCGATCTGGAGATCCAGGTCTAGATCGACTGGGGCGGTCACGACCGTCTTCAGGCGCTCGTCGCCCGACCACGCAAGGGGACCGGTTGCTCGAAGGCCTCGTAGGCATTGACGATGCGCTGCACCAGTGCATGGCGCACCACATCACGGGAGTTGAAGAAGGTGAAGCTGATCCCGTCGACATCCTTCAGGATCTCGACCGCCTGGCGAAGACCCGACGGCTGTCCGCGCGGCAGGTCGACCTGAGTCACGTCGCCCGTAATGACCGCGGTCGAGCCAAAGCCGATTCGTGTCAAGAACATCTTCATCTGCTCGGGCGTGGTGTTCTGGGCCTCGTCCAGAATGATGAAGGAATCATTCAGTGTCCGCCCGCGCATGTAGGCCAAAGGAGCGACCTCGATGACGTTGCGCTCCAGGAGCTTGTTGACCTTCTCGAAGCCGAACATCTCGAACAATGCGTCATAGAGCGGGCGCAGATAGGGGTCGATCTTCTGGGCCAGATCACCGGGTAGAAAACCGAGTCGCTCGCCCGCCTCGACCGCGGGTCTCACCAGCAGCAGCCGGCGCACGCGGTCTGACTCGAGGGCCTCGACCGCGCAGGCGACGGCGAGATAGGTCTTGCCGGTGCCCGCAGGTCCGACGCCGAAATTGATGTCATGCTTCAGGATCGCGTGCAGATAGCTCTGCTGATTCGGCCCGCGAGCCTTAATGATGCCTCGCTTGGTCTTGATGATGACGTCCGAAAGTCGCTCCTCGGCCGTGGCGAGGAGGGCGTCGGCGCCCGAATCCTGCAAGGACAGATGAATGGTCTCCGGCGTCAGGACCTCGAAGGCCGTCTCGGCGTAGAGATCATGCAAGAGTTGCTCTCCGAGCCGCACACCCTCGGGATCGCCGATCAAACGAAAGCTCACGCCCCGATTGCTGATCTCGATACCAAGTCGGCGCTCCAGTTGGCGAAGGTGCTGGTCGAGTTGGCCACAGAGATTGGCGAGCCGCACGTTGTCGGCGGGCTCGAGCTCGAGATCAAGTGTTTGCGGTTGGGTCGTCATGGCGGTGGATGATGTCACGCGCCGATCCCGTTCATGGCGGCTCGCACCGGTGCAGCGGCGAGACGGCCGCGCAGCGAGTTAGGCAGCGCCTCGGTGATCTCCAGATCGACAAAGCCGCCAATCAGGTCCGCGGTGCCGTCGAAGTTGACGACGCGGTTGTTTTCAGTCCGCCCGGCGAGCTGACGCGAGTCTTTCTTTGACGGCCGTTCAACCAGGACGCGTTGGACGGTGCCGACCATCGCTTGACTATAATGTCGCGCGTTGTCGTTGATGCGTGCCTGCAGCCGCTCCAACCGGGCCTTCTTGTCCGCGAGCGGCACCTCGTCCGGGTAGTCTGCTGCCGGGGTGCCGGGGCGCCGACTGTAGATGAAGCTGAAGCTTTGATCGAAACCGATCTCCTCGACCAGGTCCAGGGTCGCGGCGAAATCACGCTCTGTCTCGCCTGGGAAACCGACGATGAAGTCGCTGGAGATGCCGATCCCGGGTCTGGCCTGCCGCAGCCGGCGAATCTTGGAGCGATACTCCAAGGCCGTGTGGCCGCGTTTCATGGCCGCGAGGATCCGGTCGGAGCCTGATTGCACCGGAAGATGGACGAAACTCACCAACTCGGGAACCTCGGCGTAGACCTCGATCAGGCTGTCTGAGAACTCGACCGGATGGCTGGTCGTGAAGCGGATGCGGTCGATCCCGTCGATGGCGGCCACATAACGGATCAGAAGGGCCAGATCTGCAGTCGCCTCCCCAAGGGTCTCATCGGCCAGTGCGCCTCGGTAGGCATTGACGTTTTGCCCGAGCAGGTTGACCTCACGCACCCCTTGATCCGCCACGGCGGCGACCTCGGCGATGACATCGTCGAACGGACGGCTGATCTCTTCCCCCCGGGTGTAGGGCACGACACAGTAGGTGCAGTATTTCGAGCAGCCTTCCATCACGGACACGAAGGCCGTCGGCCCCTCGGCCCGAGGCTCGGGCAGGCAGTCGAATTTCTCGATCTCCGGAAACGACACGTCGACCTGAGGGACCTTGCGCTCGCCTAGATTCTTGAGCATCTGCGGCAACCGATGCAGCGTCTGCGGCCCGAAGACGAGATCGACATAAGGAGCGCGCGCGCGAATGGCGTCCCCCTCTTGGCTTGCGACACAACCACCTACACCGATCACCAGGTCGGGGTTCGCCACCTTCAAGGGCCGCCAACGTCCGAGTTGCGAGAAGACCTTTTCCTGCGCCTTCTCGCGAATCGAGCAGGTGTTGAGCAGCAGAACATCGGCATCCTCCGCCCGCTCCGTCAACTCCAGCCCAACGGACTCGCGCAGGGCGTCTGCCATGCGGGCTGAGTCATATTCGTTCATCTGGCAACCGTGGGTCTGGATGAAAAGCTTTCGAGGCATCGGATGCATGGTCAAGGGGGTGTGCGATCGCACGTCGTATGCTCACAGCTATGGGGTGGAGACAGTCTGTCCACAACCCCCGGCCGTCGAGCGAGCGGCCTGCAGGACAGCATCGTCCGGTTTCGACCCTTGGGTGTCAAGGTGAGATACATGATGTTCATCCGAATACTCAAGACAGACGAACCCGCCAAGGTCGAGGGGTACCTTGAGACGGGCGAGGTCGTGACGACAGACGACGGCTGCTGACGCCACGAGGAACCCGACAAGCACAAGCGCAAAATGTCCTCGAGTTGATCTCGGTCAACTTCCTCGCAACTTGTTCAACACACCATCTAGTTCGCGTTTATAGTTCGCACCACAAGATATAGTGGACACGGACGAGAGACGCCTCCATGGGACACATCCAGAACAAGCTGTCGACCCTGCCCTTGCGGGTCCGTAAACGCGACGGGGTCGAGGTTCGCTTTGATGCTTCCAAGATCGAGTCGGCAATCCAGCGAGCTGGACAGGCGAGCGGCGAGTTCGGAGCACCGGAGGCGAGTCTGCTGACCGCGCAAGTGGTCAAGGTGCTGGCTCATCGGTACGGTGCCGACCGTCTGCCGGACATCGAGGGCATCCAGGACGTCGTGGAGCAGACGCTGATCAGCGCCAACCACTTCGAAACCGCCCGGAGCTATATCGTCTACCGGGAGCAGCACAAAAAGCTGCGCGACGACCGTCGGACCCTGGTCGATGTCGGGGGCTCGATCAACGAGTATCTCGACCGCTCGGACTGGCGGGTCGCCGCCAATGCCAACCAGGGCTACTCGCTCGGCGGCCTGATCCTCAACACCTCGGGCAAGATGATCGCCAACTATTGGCTGAGCCATGTGTATCCGCCCGAGGTCGGCCAGGCGCACCGCGACGGCGACATCCATATCCACGACCTCGATATGCTTTCGGGCTACTGCGCTGGCTGGTCGCTGCGCACCCTGCTCAACGAGGGACTGAACGGGGTTCCGGGCAAGGTGGAGGCCGGTCCGCCCAAACACATGTCCTCGGCGGTCGGGCAGATCGTCAACTTCCTCGGCACGCTCCAGAACGAGTGGGCGGGCGCCCAGGCATTCTCGAGCTTCGATACCTATATGGCGCCCTTCGTGCGTATCGATGGCTTGAGCTATGCGCAGGTTAAACAATCGATTCAAGAGCTTATTTACAATCTGAATGTTCCGTCGAGATGGGGGTGCCAAACCCCCTTTACAAATCTGACCTTCGACTGGATCTGCCCCGAGGATCTGCGCGAGCAGGTGCCGGTGATCGCGGGCGTGGAGCAGCCTTTCACCTACGGCGACCTCCAAGCCGAGATGGACCTGATCAATCGAGCCTACATCGAGGTGATGACGGAGGGCGATGCCAAGGGACGGATCTTCACCTTCCCGATCCCGACCTACAACATCACCTCCGACTTCCCGTGGGACAGCGAGAACGCAGACCTGCTGTTCGAGATGACCGCAAAGTACGGCCTGCCCTACTTCCAGAATTTCCTGAATTCGGAGCTCACGCCAAACATGGTGCGGTCGATGTGCTGCCGGCTCCAGTTGGACCTGCGCGAGCTGCTCAAGCGCGGCAATGGGCTCTTCGGATCCGCGGAGCAGACAGGATCGCTCGGTGTCGTGACCATCAACTGTGCGCGCCTGGGATTCACACATCGCGGCGATGAGGCCGGTTTGCTGGCGCGGCTCGACACACTCCTGGACCTGTCGCGCAACAGTCTCGAGATCAAGCGCAAGGTCATCCAGCGGCACATGGATGCCGGACTCTTCCCTTATACCAAGCGGTATCTGGGCACACTGCGCAATCATTTCTCGACCATCGGGGTGAACGGCATCAACGAGCTGATCCGCAACTTCACGGCGGACAGCGACGACATCACCACCAAACGGGGCCACGCCATGGCCTGCCGCATCCTGGATCATGTCCGCGCGCGCATGGTCGAGTTCCAAGAGTCGACCGGCAGCATGTACAACCTCGAGGCCACGCCGGCGGAGGGGACGACCTACCGCTTCGCACGCGAGGACAAAAAGCGCTTCCCGGACATCATCCAGGCCGGCACGCCCGAGACGCCCTACTACACGAACAGCTCCCAACTCCCGGTGGGCTACACGGACGACCCCTTCGAAGCACTCGCCATGCAAGAGGCGCTGCAGACCAAATACACCGGCGGGACTGTGCTGCACCTCTACATGAACGAGCAGATCTCCTCCACAGACGCCTGCAAGCGCCTGGTCCGCCGCGCATTGGAGAACTTCAGACAGCCCTATATCACGATCACGCCGGTGTTCTCGATCTGCCCCAAGCACGGCTATATCGCGGGTGAGCACGAGTTCTGCCCGGTCTGCGACCGCGAGCTGATCGCGCGTAAGACGGCGGGGCTCGAACCGGCCACGGCCTAAGCCACTGTCTGACAGGATCGATCGAAACGCCGATCGGAAGACCATCGGCACCAATCAAGACAAGACGCAGGTCAATTCAACAGGAGCAAGTCCGCATGAATCACCAAGGGATCGAGCTGAAGACCGAAGAACGCACCCGCTGCGAGGTTTGGACCCGCGTCATGGGCTATCACCGCCCGGTATCGGCCTTCAATGCCGGCAAGCGTGCCGAGCACGCCGAGCGGCGCTTTTTCACCGAAACACCCACCGGCACCTGTGCTCTGCGCGAAGAGCGGGTGGCGGCCTAGTACAGCATCTCCGCAGTCCCATGGGTATGAGCTCGGCGGAGGTACCGCAGCTGCGCGTCGGCGGACTCGTCCCCTTGACCACGATCGACTATCCGGGCGAGCTGGCCGCAGTTGTCTTCTGCCAGGGTTGTGCCTGGCGCTGTCGTTACTGCCATAACAGCGCCTTGATGGATCCGAAGGCCGACACGGCCATCGCCTGGGCGGAGATCATCAATTTCCTGGAGAGGCGTCGTGGCCTACTCGACGCCGTCGTCTTCAGCGGCGGAGAGCCAACCCTTCAGTCCGCGCTGCCCGACGCCATGCGCGAGGTCCGCGCGTTTGGATTCAAGGTCGGCCTGCACACGGCGGGGCCGTATCCTCGACGTCTCGCCACTCTGCTCCCATTACTCGATTGGGTCGCCCTGGATATCAAGGCTCTACCACAGGGATACCCCGAGGTGACAGGTGTCGCCGGATCCGGTGAGGGTCCATGGAGGAGCCTTCGGCTGATCCAGGACGCAGGCGTACCGCTTGAGGTCCGGACCACGCTGATGCCCAATTGGACTCCGAAGGACCTCGAGACTTTGGCTGCTGCGCTGGCCCGGGCGAGGGTGCGTCGATACGCCATTCAAGCCTGCCGGATCCAGCACGCCCTGGACCCCGACCTTCCCCGACCCACTCTGCAGATCCAAGAGCTCGCAGCCTTCATCAGTGCCCTTCCCTTCAACGACCTCATCGTCAGAGACGACTGAGAAGGAACCGATGAGAATAAACTGAGCCCAGGTTTGCCTGAGGCCGGTCGCCACCCCATCTCCGACGGGACCGAGTGCAGCTATCCCCGACGACATGAGGCCCCCATGCGTAACATCCTGTTGATTGATAATGGCTCCAGGCGAGCAGATGCCACGCTGAGCCTGCGAGGCATCGCCGGGCGACTCGCCGATCGCCTCGGCGAGCCGGTCCATGCCGTCTCGCTGCTTCACTCGGACAAGGTGCCGGCAAGTGCCTTGGGTGGACGACCCGCAGACATCTTCGAGTCCTTTCTCAGAGACCGTCTCGGCGCGGGCCAGCGAGACTTTCTGATCCTTCCGCTGTTCTTCGGCCCAAGCCGCGCCATCAGCGAGCTCGTCCCTCAGACGGTCGAGACCTTGCGACAGACCTTCGGGGCCTTCGAGATCCAGGTGGCCCGATCGCTCTGCCCCCTACCGCAAGGTGAGCCTGAATTGACAGCGATCCTCCTCGAGCATATCGACCAGGCCGCATCGGCACAGGGCATCGAACCGCGCCGCGTCCTCTTGGTCGACCATGGCTCGCCGGTCCCGGCGGTGACCGCTGTTCGGCGCTGGCTGTGTGACCGCCTCAAGGAGAGGCTTGATCCGGACATCCGAATCGGCGAGGCGGTCATGGAGAGGCGCCCCGGCGCGGAGTACGACTTCAATGGGGACCTGTTGGAAGAGCGGCTTCTCGAGCTCGCAACCGAAGATCCGACAACGCCGGTGATCCTGGCGATGCTCTTCCTGTCCCCCGGCCGACATGCCGGTCCGCGCGGCGACATCGCCGAGATCTGTGAGTCCGTGAAACAGCGTTACCCGGGCTTTCGCGCCTATCCCTCACCCCTGGTCGGAAGTCATCCGGGGTTGATTCGAGTGCTCGCGAAACGGGTTGCGGAAGCAGGCCAGGTTGCCCGAGAGGAGCTTTGAGCGATTGGCCAAACAAGGGGCCGGGATGCATGCGGACGCTCAAAATGGGAGCGAGAGCCAACGGCCCTCGCTCCAAATCGCTCGGCTAGAATCGATATCCGAACGAAATTGCTACCGTAAAAACAAAAAACAGTCTAGAAAACAGGGTGCAAGACACCGAACTCTTATTGCGGCCTCCGGCGACGGCCCCGCGCAGCGGGCCCAAACACAAGGGGGCCACTCGGATGGCCCGCTGCGCGAACGTCGACCTGGTTCTGCTTCGAATGGCCGGACGCACCTTCAATGCCCACCCGCATACCATGCGGTCCGCGGCGGCCCGGCAATGGGCGGAACCGAAGCCGTGACCAGTCAGAAGCATCAACAATCAGAATCAGTTTTCGGCTTCTTGGAAAATAGGGACACCAATGCCCTGGCGGGGCATCCTGCCCCGCCGGAAACCCGAATATCGTCGGCGTTTCGCAGGCACACACCTGGTGTGAGGGACGGAGGCTTTCAAAAGCCAAGCCTTGTCATCGACCGTCCGATGCTCTTCCATGCGATCTTGGCTCAGCCACACGAGAGCGAGGCTTGAGGACGCCCGCTCCCGTGGGTGCGCCCGGCTAGAAGCCGTAACCCAATGAAATCACGTAGCTGTGGACGACCAGGACCACCAGCAGCACCGTGAACAGAATCGGCATCAACCAAGTTGCAGGATTGACGACCAGCCACACCTTCCAATCGTCTTCCGGGTTTTTCGGTTTTTTGATTTCGCTCATGACAATCACCTTTTAGTGTTGAGGACGGGTTAGAACCAAGGATTCGCTGCGAGGACGAACAAGTGCACTACCGCCGCGATACCGACAAAGGCGCTATAGGTGATCTTGAACTGCTCGTGGAATTCCTTCGCTTGCTGCTCGGTCAGACCCGACAAGGATTGCTCGGCCATCATTGTTCTCCAATCAGGATGTTTGAAAAGACCCGTTTCGTCAGGTGCGCCGGAGACTCGCCGTCAGAGGCTGCACCAAGACCCTGTTTATTCAGCGACTGCGGCGGGAGCGACCTCGACCGCCGCCGGTGCTTCAGCGACCGCCTCGACAGGATCGAAGCCGATGCCCAGCGACCAGGCATAGGCGTGGACGGCCAAGGCAATCGCGAGCACCGCAATCAGGATGGGCATCAGCCAAGTCGCCGGATTGATCACCAGCCAGAACCGATAGTCCTGCTCGAGAGGCTTATAGTCGAAAACGTTCATGAACCTTTCCTCTTAAAACCAGGGGTTGACCGCAATGATGAATAGATGAACCAACGCCGCGATACCGACGAACGCGGTAAAGGTCACCTTGAACTGCTCGTGGAACTCTTTCGCCTGTTGCTCGGTTAAGCCCGAGAGGCTTGCCTGCTCAGCCATGGATTGGCCTCCAATCTGCGAATACCGCCGGCCTCGTGGCTCGGCTGGAGATCTCTCGTGTCGGTCGCCGGCACGAGAACCCTTTGCCCCACCTGACGGGGCTCGAGAGCCTAGGACTAACACGTGACCTGAAAAGAGCCTTGAAGCATGTTCCCTAGGTCACCCACGTAATCCTACGTGTCACTTTAGCTTGACACCGCAGAATGTCAAGCTAGTTTTACAAGCAAATGGCTTACGGCATGACACAGAGCTGGTTTTGCGATGGCTGGGCCTCGCCCCCACCATCGGCCGGCGCCGCAGAAGCGACTCCATAAAATAATAAAAACAGCGGTTTAAATCGCGTATTCGGCTCTTCCGCTTGACCCAATGCAAGACAAAAAGACAGCGGGACAACCTGAAAAAACCCATGTAGGCTGGGCGAGGTTTATGATGCCGGCGTCGTCGGAGGTGTGCTGCGAGACGACGCGGCCGCGCGATGGGTGGCATTGCGGCTCGCGTCCAAACAGGACGCAGTCCCGATCCCGACAAAGAATCCTTGTCCGTTGACAGAGCACGACACGACATGCAGACCGGACTCGACAAAGACACCCCCTCCTCCGGCATCGGAAAATGCCCGACCGGCATCCGAGGACTCGATGAGATCACGGGCGGCGGATTGCCGCAGGGAAGGCCCACCCTGATCAGTGGCGCTGCGGGCTGCGGCAAGACGCTCCTGGCGATGGAGTTCGTGGTTCGCGGCGCACGCGACTTCGATGAGCCCGGGGTATTCATGGCCTTCGAGGAAAGCGAGGACGAATTGATCGCCAATGTGGACTCGCTCGGGTTCGCACTCGACTCTCTGGTGGCTCGGGATCTGATCGCCCTCGACAGCGTTCGGATCGAGCGCAGCGAGATCGAGGAAACGGGAGACTATGATCTCGAGGGTCTCTTCGTACGCCTCGGCAGTGCGATCGCGGAGGTCGGCGCGCGGCGCGTCGCGCTGGATGGCGTCGACGCACTCTTCGCCGCCCTCCCCAGCGAAGCGATCGTGCGCGCCGAGCTCCGGCGTCTCTTCCGTTGGCTCAAGAACCAGGGGGTGACCGCTGTCATCACCGGCGAGCAGGGCGAGAAGACGCTCACCCGGCACGGCCTGGAGGAGTACGTCAGCGATTGCGTGATCTTTCTGGACCATCGCGTCATCAATCAGGTCGCGACGCGGCGTCTGCGCATCGTCAAGTATCGTGGCTCCCGACATGGGACGAACGAGTATCCTGCACTGATCGACGAGCAGGGTTTCAGCGTCCTGCCGATCAGCTCCGTATGCCTCGATCACCGAGTTTCACGTGAGCGTGTCCCCACCGGAATCCCGCGACTGGACGCCATGCTCGGCGGCCTCGGCTATTTCAAAGGCAGCAGCGTCTTGGTCTCCGGCACCTCCGGGGCGGGCAAGAGCAGCGTTGCGACCGCCTTCGCCGACAGCATCTGCCGCCACGGCGGTCGCTGTCTCTATTGGTCCTCCGAAGAGTCGCCGGATCAGATCCTGCGCAACATGGGCTCGATCGGCTTCGACCTGCAGCCTCACATCGAGGGAGGACTGCTGAGCTTCCATTCCGTCCGCCCGACCCTTTACGGGCTCGAGAATCATCTGGTGAGTCTTCACAGGTTGGTGCAAACGCTGCGACCCGCGGCGGTGATCCTGGATCCGATCACGAACTTCGCCGCGGTGGGCGACGCCGCCGAAGTCAAGACGATGCTGACACGGGTCATCGACTTCCTGAAGAGCGCAGGCATCACGGCGCTTTTCACCAGCCTCACCCCGGGGAGCGATCACCTGCAGCCGGAAACGACCGACGAAGGCGTCAGCTCCCTCATCGATACCTGGCTCCTACTGCAGATGGTGCAATCTGCAGGCGAGCGTAATCGTCTGCTCTATGTCCTCAAGAGTCGTGGTATGGCACATTCCAATCAGGTGAGGGAGCTACTGCTCGACGACCAGGGTATCCATCTCGCCGATGTCTATACGGGGGCCGGCGAGTTTCGAACCGGGTCGGCGCGGATTGCACAGCAGGGCCGCGACCAGACCGAGGCGATCGCCCTGCAGCGTGACCGCGACCGACAACGGCGCCTGTTGGAGCTCAGGCGCCGGGATCTCGCGGCCCAGATTCAGGCACTCGAGGCGCAACTGGCCACGGTTGAGGAGGATACCGCCAGCGCGGCGACCCAGGAGTCGCAACAGATCGCCGCCAGCACCCACGAGATGGCCGAGATATCGCGCGTCCGAGGCGCGGACTGACCCTGGAAGCATCGACGATGAATCTGACAGAGACGGACTCCGAGGAGTTGGCGCAGGCCGAGGAAGGCTGGTGCCTGCGCCTCTATGTCGCAGGCCAGAGCCCACGCTCGCTGCGTGCCTTCGAGAACCTCAAGGCATTATGCGAGACCCACCTCGCCGGGCATTACGACATCGAGATCATCGACCTGCTCGAGAATCCCAGACTCGCCAGGGGGGACCAGATCGTGGCGGTCCCGACCCTGGTGCGCAAGCTCCCGGAACCTGTGCGCAAGATCATCGGTGATCTCTCGAACACCGAACGGGTGTTGGTCGGTCTCGATCTGCGCCCCCGAAGATGAATATCAGCCCGTCCATCAGGGGATCGCCATGACCGCAACACGCCTGCCCCCGCCGAGATCGATCCCGATTGCATCCGAGCCCACAGCGATGGATCCGCCGGACAGAGACACGCCAGCATTCACTGACGCGGGTGCCGCCTATGTCCTCATGCTCTACGTGGCGAGTCTGACGCCACGTTCGGTGGCCGCCATCCAGTCGGTGAAAGAAGTCTGCGAAAAACACCTGAAGGGTCATTACGAGCTCGAGGTCATCGATATCTACGAATACCCGACCCTGGCCAAGGGCGAGCAGATCGTGGCTGCACCGACCCTGATCAAAAAACTTCCCCTACCGCTGCGCCGCCTCATCGGCGATATGGCCGACGAGCACCGTGTCCTGGTCGGGCTTGACCTGAGGCCCAGGGACGACGGGGCCAGCCCCAGGGACTGACCTGATGCCGCCAGATCCAGCGGACGACTCGAGCCCATCCACGGACACCTTGGTCGAGCGCCTCGCGGCGGAAAATGCCGAGCTGCGCGCGCGTCTCGAGGAGGCCGAGGATGCCTTGCGTGCGATTCGCGAGGGCGAGGTCGACGCCGTCATCGTCACCGGCAGTCAGGGCGATCGGGTCTTCTCCCTGATGGAGACCGAAAATCTCCATCGTCAGATGGTCGAGACCATGAACGAGGCCGGACTCGCCATCTCCCCGGATGGACTCTTACTCTACGCCAATGATCGGGCAGCGGCTCTGCTCAGTCGGCGTCGCAGCAGCCTCCTGGGCCGTCCGCTCAAAGACCTCGTCGTGCCGCAGGATGCCGAGCGATTGCGCGCCCTTCTTCAGGCGTCGAAGCACGGCACCGCTGATGATCGCGTGGTCTTCCGCGCTGCCGACGGGGCTGCTGTGCCAATGCACCTCTGGGCGAGCCGACTCGACCGCCCCGCCGGGGCAATGATCTGCCTGGTTGGCACGGACCTCAGCCGCCTCGAGGCCGACCGGGCGCTCGTCGCCCAGCTCGAGGAGCAGCAAAGAGCACTGAGCGCCTCACGAGCAGAGGCTCTCGACTTGATGGCACAGGCATTGGTGGCACGGGAGCAAGCCGCCAAGGCGGCCCTTGAGCTGCGCGAGAGCGATCGTCGCAAGGACGCGTTTCTCGCCACGCTGGCGCACGAGCTACGCAATCCGCTCGCACCAATCCTTAATGCCCTCGCGATCTTGCGTTCGAACGACATCGGCGCCCTCGCCGCCAGCCAGGCTCAGGACATTATCGAGCGCCAGTTCGCCCATCTGGTTCGACTGGTCGACGACCTACTCGAGGTCTCACGCATCACCCATGGCAAGATCGATCTCCGCACCGAACGCTTAGAGCTGGCGACAGTCATCAGTAGCGCCGTGGAGACGGTGCGCCCACTGATCGACGCGGCTGCCCAAAGGCTCGAGGTGGATCTCCCGTCTCAGCCGCTCTGGCTCGATTGCGATCCGATCCGCCTATCACAAGTCTTCGCAAACCTGCTCAACAATGCGATCAAGTACACGGGCACCGGACAGACGATCCGGCTCGATGCCCGGCGATGCGAGACAGGGGTCTGGGTCTCGGTGCACGACACTGGGGCCGGCATCCCCGCCGAGCTCCTTCCACGCATTTTCGACATGTTCGCGCAGGGCGCCCCGAACCCATCCCCGGTCCACGGCGGCCTCGGGGTCGGGTTGTCGCTGGTACGAAAGCTCGTCGAGCTACACGGCGGTCAGGTTGAGGCCCGCAGCCCCGGACCGGGCCAGGGAAGCGAGCTTCTGGTGTACTTGCCACTATCGCCGGGAGAGGCATCGTCCGCCGAGCCGTCCATCCCTGCGGTGCCCGGAGTCACCGACATCTCGATCCACATCCGGATTCTCGTCGTCGACGACAATCGCGACGCCGCGAATAGTCTTGCCATGCTGCTCGAGCACAAGGGCGCCGAGGTTCAGGTCGCCTATGACGGGCGCTCGGCTCTCGAGGCATTGAGCCGACAGCCCTCTGACACGGCAATCATTGATATCGCGATGCCAGGCATGGATGGTCTTGAGGTTGCCCGCCATATCCGGTCTCGTCCAAGGCATCGAGACATGCGGCTGATTGCGATGACCGGACTGGGAGAATTGATGGACCGGGAGCGCTCGGCGCAAGCCGGCTTCGATCGGCACCTGGTCAAGCCGGTTTCGATCGATACCCTTGATGGGCTTTTGATGGACCTTGCGAATCAGGACCCGTGGCCCCCGATTGGGGCCCGGGCCGTGGCAGAGCCAGGGCTGAGCGATCGCCAACCAGCTCGCGACACAAGGTCGTCTCTGCCGAGCCCAAGCCTGCCGACTCGGGATCGGGACACTCCCGGGCGAGCCGATCGGATGGAGGACACCAGGGACGAGCACCCTGATCGAGGGGCGCAGGACCGTGCACGCCTGAGCCAGGAGCTGGATAGGATCCGACCATACGCGGCTGCTTTACTGCATGACCTGGCCCAACCCCTGAGCACCGCTGGGTGCTACGCCCTGACCGCACGCACACTCGCCAAGAGGCATGCCGGCGACACGGCGCGTCTTTGCGAGACACTGAGCGCCATCGACCAACAGATCCAGATTGCAGGCGCCATCATTGAGCGCCTGCGCGGGGTGCTTCTGGAAACCGAGGAGCGGCCAAACGGCGATCCGAGCGAAACCGCCAACGCCAGGCAGCACTGAGAGCCTGAAAGAAACGGACCGGGCAACATCCTCACCCTGCACCATTCGGAGCAAACCCGAGTATTATTATGAGCACAGCCTAGCGCGCCTGATTCCGGGATTGACGGCCGGGTTTTGCGGCCTGAGGAGATCAGAATGAACACCGAACCGATCGCCTACATTGTCGACGACGATCCTGCGTTGCGCGATGCACTCTGCACACTGCTGGACTCGGTCGCGATCCCTTCAGACGCATTTTCAGGCGCCGAAGAGCTCCTGAAATCGGGCGTATTGGCAAAGACGCGACCGGCATGTCTGCTGGCCGACGTCCGCATGCCGGGCATCAGCGGAATCGCCCTGCTGGAAAGGCTACGCAGTGAGGGTATCGACATTCCGACGATCGTGATCACCGGATACGGCGATATCCCCATGGCGGTGCGCGCCATGAAGCTGGGCGCTGTCGACTTCATCACCAAACCCTTGAACGCTCAGGCCCTACTGGAGCTGGTCCAGCAGACACTTCAGAACGCGAGTGCTGCGACTGGGCCGACGAACGAAGCCGATGCCATGCTGCAACGCTATCGCGAGTTGACACCACGCGAGCAGCAGGTCTTCCACTTCATCACGGGCGGACAGACGAACCGAATGGTTGCCGACGAGCTCGGGATCAGCGTGCGGACCGCCGAGTTTCATCGAGCGGGAGTCATGAAGAAGATGCAGGTAAGAAACCTCGCCGACCTCACGCTCACGCGCGTCACCATTCAGGATCGGCTGTCCAAAGAGTCACCGCCTGCTCGATCCGCCTAGGGAGGAGCTATGTCGACACATCCATGTGTCGCGGGATGCGCTGATGACTTGCCGCCCCCGGCAGCCATCAGCAAGGCGCAAAGAGCCCCTCTCAGCCGAGGCGGCAGAGCCATTGCCCAGGTCACTTGGTGGAGTCCAGCGAACCACCTTTGTCTCACACCTCATCCCGTTTATCAGGACAGTCTCATGCACGTCCAAGTCAACACCGATAGCCACATCCAAAGAAGCGATGCATTGGCCCAGACCCTCGAGGACATGGTCAGGGCGAGTCTGGACCGGTTCGCCGACCGCATCACTCGGGTCGAGGTCCACCTCAGCGACGTCAACAGCCATAAGAGCGGCGAGGATGACATACGCTGCGTGATCGAGGCCCGCCCAGCCGGGCATCAACCGATTGCGACGAATCAGCATGCCGGGGTCGTGGAGGATGCCGTCCAGGGCGCGCTGGAGAAGCTCGAGCGAGTCCTCGGATCCACCTTCGGACGCCTGGATGACCATCAACGGCCCATCGCACCGGGGCAGGACACCGAAGACTGACCGAAAGAACGGAACGAGATTCAAGAGCTCCGAACCTCGGCCCCGCCCCTCGACGGCACGCCGAGGTCCAGACACATCTGACCAACCTGCTCCGCTCGGCGACGCCACCAGGCTCGCCGCGCCGATAGCCGCGTCCAAAGCCGCCCCCAAAGCCGATCGATCGGCGCTGCGTTGAAACATTCCTGATCCCGCCAAGGTCTGAGTCAATACAAGATCTCAGTTGTCGGGTATCTCGCCATGACACAGATCCGCGCTCGACTTCGGCGATGGATGATCGGCTGGCTGACCAAGGAAGGTGAGCCGCACGAGATCCCTTTGTGCGATTTCAAGCGCTTGAGCCAAGAGATCCAGCCCGGCGATGTGATCCTGGTCGAGGGACGCACGCGCGTGGGCGGCATCATCAGGCTCATCACCCAGAGTGCCTGGACCCATGCGGCGCTCTACATCGGCCGACTACACGACATCGAAGACCGCACCTTGCGCAATCTGGTCGCGCAGCACTATCAGCGTGACTTCAGCGAGCAACTCCTGGTCGAAGCCGTCGTCGGCGAGGGCACGCGCGTCTCGCCCCTAACGCGCTATGCAAACGACCATCTTAGGATCTGTCGGCCACACGGTCTCGCGCGTGGTGACGCCCAGCGGGTCATCGCCTATGTCGTCCGTCGGCTCGGCAGCGACTATGACGTGCGCCAACTGCTCGACCTGGCCCGCTTCCTTCTGCCATGGGGCGTCGTTCCGAGGCACTGGCGATCCAGTCTTTTCCAGGCCGCCGCCGGCGGCGCGACCAGAACCGTCTGCGCGGGACTACTCGCGGAGTCCTTCGGTGAGGTCGACTTTCCCATCCTGCCCTTCGTGGATCGCCGCACGGACGGCACCTTGCGGTTCTTCAAGCGCAATCCGCGTCTCTTCACGCCGCGGGATTTCGACTATTCACCTTACTTCGACATCATCAAGTATCCCTTCCTCGGGCTCGACGATGTCGGCGTCTATCGTCGCCTTCCCTGGTGCCGCACACAGATCCTCCTGAGCGACCGCAGCCGCCTTTACCGCGCCGCCGTGAGCGCCGCCCGACTCCCTGATTCACGGGACCGGACCTCCATCTCCGACCTGCCCTGCGGAGCCTCGGAGACCCTTGCGCCACCAGCAAGGCTTCATCTGGTCCCCGAGGACACGCCGTCCGTTCCGACCACACCGGGCTCCAGTCTGCCGGCGCCCAAGGAGGCCATCTCCGCCGAGGGCTCCTGACATGACCACCCTGCTCATCCTCTCGTTCACGCTGGCCGCAACCGCCGTCGTGGTCGTTGCGGTCCCCGGGTTGCGACGGACCCTGATCAGCCGACACCTCCTGCGGCGGTTCCGCCGGGTGATGCCGGCCATGTCCCGAACCGAGCAGGAGGCCCTGGAGGCCGGGGGCACCTGGTGGGATGCCGAGATCTTCTCGGGTCGTCCCGACTGGGCCCGTCTGCGCACCCTGCCCGCGGCCCGACTCAGTCCAGCCGAGCGGGCCTTCCTGAACGGGCCGGTCGAGCAACTCTGTCGGATGCTCGATGACTGGCGCATCACCTACGAGGATCTGGACCTGCCGCCCGAGGTCTGGTCGTTCATCCGTCGCGAGCGTCTCTTCGGACTCGTCATTCCCTCCCGTTACGGCGGACTCGGCTTCTCGCCGCTGGCTCACTCCGAGGTGGTCATGAAGCTCGCGAGCCGCAGCATCACGGCGGCGGTCACGGTAATGGTGCCCAACATCCTGGGCCCGGCCGAGCTGTTGTTGCGTTACGGCACCGAGGCACAGCGCGACCGCTGGCTCCCGCGCCTGGCGAGCGGCGAAGAGATCCCCTGCTTCGCCTTGACCGGACCCAAGGCGGGCAGCGACGCGGCCGCCACACCCGACATCGGGGTCGCCCGCCGCGGTGTCTTCCAGGGCAGACCCACACTCGGGATCCGGATCGATTTCGACAAACGCTATATCACCTTGGGTCCAGTGGCGACCCTGATCGGACTCGCCTTTCGGCTGACCGACCCGGATCATCTGCTCGGCGAGGATCCGGAGCCCGGCCTGACCCTGGCCTTGATCCCTGCCGACACGCCCGGCATCGAGCGCGGCCGACGCCACCTGCCACTCGGCATCCCGTTCCAGAACGGCCCATTGGTCGGTCGCGGTGTCTTCATCCCGGTCGATTGGGTCATCGGTGGACGAGACGGCATCGGCAAGGGCTGGCGGATGCTCATGGAGTCACTCTCCGAGGGTCGGGGCATCTCCCTGCCGGCGCTCGCGACCGGAGGCGGGAAGCTCGCCGCTCGCTATACGGGCGCCTATGCCCGAATACGCAAGCAGTTCGGTCGTCCGATCGGGGACTTCGAAGGGGTCGAGGCGGCGCTCGCACGCATCGCCGGGCGGACCTATCAGATGGATGCTGCGCGTCGGGTCTTTCTCGCCGCAATTCAGGCCGGCGAGCATCCTGCCGTGCTCTCGGCCGTCCTCAAATACCAGCTCACCGAAGGCTTTCGAGAGGTGATCAACGACGCCATGGACGTACAAGGCGGCAGCGGGATCTGTCTCGGCCCCGCCAATCCGCTTGGGCGCATCTACCAGGCGATCCCCATCGCGATCACGGTCGAGGGCGCGAACATCCTGACCCGCAATCTGATCATCTTCGGTCAGGGCGCGCTGCGCTGTCATCCGTATGTCCTGCATGAGTTTCAGGCTGCAGTCGATCCGGACCCGGACCGCGGGCTCATACGATTCGATGCGGCCATCAAGGGGCACATGGGTTTCCTGATCCGCAACCTCGTCCAAACCCTCCGGGATGGTCTGTCCCGCGGACATCTGGCCAAGCGGCCGCTCGACGGCTGGCTCGGACGTCATTACCAGCGCCTGGATTGGTTGAGCAGCGCCTTCGCACTCAACGCCGATCTGACCATGATGACCCTGGGCGGGAGCCTGAAGCGGCGCGAACGACTCTCCGCCAGGCTCGGCGACATCCTGAGCCTTCTGGTCCTGGCCTCCTGCGCGCTGAAGCACTTCGAAGACCAGGGCCGTCCGGAGGCCGACCGACCCCTGCTGGAGTGGGCGATGGCCGACCATCTGGCCCGGATCCAAGGGTCGCTGGTCGCCCTCTGGAGCAACCTCCCCAACCGGGGTCTGGCGCGACTCCTGCGGGTCCTGACCTTCCCGACCGGGCTGCCGTTCGGGGTCCCGAGCGACGCGCTGGATCGCCGTGTGGCACGTCTGATCCTGGAGCCGGGCGAGCCTCGCGATCGCCTGACCGCCGGCATCTTCAGTAGCCGTGACCCTACCCTCGCGGTCGGTCGCATCGAGCTCGCACTGACGGCCGCGACTCGCGGAGACGAGGTCCAGCGTGTGCTCCGTGCGGCCGTGCGGCATGGACGTCTCGGCGGTCTCGACGACCCGGATATCCTGAGCCGGGCGGTCGCCGGGCGTTTGATCAGCCCAGCGGACGCCGACGCGGTGCGCCGGGCAGAGCAGTTGCGCGATGCCGTCGTCGCGGTCGACAGCTTTGCCGTCCTCGGATCACGAATGCAGCAGATGCGGGATGACGCGAAGGCGGCAGCCTGACCCGGACATCCATGACCGTCCGGCCGACCGGCGGCCGATGAGATTTGAACCCGGACCCGCTGCCGGCCGTCAAACCACTAAGGGCTCAGGGAGTCGCCCAAGCACGCCGAGGCCACTGCGCCTGCGGCAGGAGGACGGAATGAGCGAGACAAGACAGATGAGCCTGAGACCCGTCTATCTGGTCGATGGCTGCCGGACGCCATTTCTCAAGGCACGCGGCGTGCCCGGCCCCTTCACGGCAGCGGATCTGGCGGTCGGTGCCGGACGTCCGCTCCTGCTGCGCCAGCCCTTCCCCGCCGAGGCCATCGACGAGGTCATCCTGGGCTGCGTCGTCCCCGGACCCGATGAGGTGAACGTCGCCCGAATCGCGGCACTTCGGCTCGGTTGCAGCCAGCGAACCCCGGCCTGGACGGTCCAGCGCAACTGTGCCTCCGGACTCCAGGCATTGGACAGCGCGGCCCACGCGATCGGCACGGGTCGCGCGCAGCTGGTGCTCGCCGGCGGGACCGAGGCCATGAGCCATGCCCCGATCCTGTTCGGTCGTGCCTTCGTCGACTGGCTCGGACGCTGGTCGCGAGCGCGCGGTCTCGCGTCACGGGGTCGCCTGCTCACCCGGCTGCACCCGCATGATCTGGCCCCGTGATCGGACTGCTCAAGGGTCTGACCGACCCGGTCGTGGGTCTCTCCATGGGCCAGACGGCCGAGCATCTGGCCTGGCGCTTCGGGGTCGATCGCCATGCCATGGATCGGTTCGCGTTGCGGAGCCACCAACGTTTCGGGACCGCGCTCGGCGACGGCCTTTTCGCATCAGAGATCACACCCCTGATTGCCCCGGACGGCACCCCTCATCGCCTCGACGACGGCTACCGCGACGACTCGGACCTGGCTCAGCTCGGCGCCCTTCGCCCGGTCTTCGACCGACCCACGGGCGCGGTCACTGCGGGCAACAGCGCACAGGTCACGGACGGCGCCGCTCTGTTGCTGCTCGCCTCCGAGGAGGCGGTCGAGCGCTGGCATCTACCCGTGCTTGCGCGGCTCGTCGACATCCAATGGGCCGCCCTCGACCCGACCGAGATGGGTCTCGGACCCGTCCATGCCATGGCGCCGATGCTGCACCGTCATGGACTCGCGACCGGCGACATCGACCTCTTCGAGATCAACGAGGCCTTCGCCGCACAGGTCATCGCCTGTCAGGAGGCTTGGTCCGATCGCACCTATCGTCGCGAGATGCTCGGCGACGAGCCGGATCAGCCGATTCCGGACGATGCGCTGAACCCGGAGGGCGGCGCCATCGCCATCGGGCATCCGGTGGGTGCCAGCGGGGCGCGTTTGGCCCTGCACCTCGCACTCTCTCTGAAGCGTCGAGGACTGACCTTCGGCGTTGCCAGTCTCTGTATCGGCGGCGGTCAGGGCGGTGCCCTGCTCCTGCGGACCGAAGGAGGTCTGCCATGAACACCCTCTGGACGATCGAGCACGACGCGACACACGAGCTCATCTGGCTTGGTATCGAGGATCCGGACCACTCGGTCAACCTGCTCTCGATCGCTGCGCTCGATGCGCTCGACGCCGGTCTGAGCGAGATCGAGCGCAGCATCGCATCCCCGCCTCCCCGGACGGCGATCAGGGGTCTGATCATTCGATCGGACAAACCCAAGGGTTTCATCGCCGGAGCCGACGTCGGCGAATTCGACCGGCTCACCGATCCCGCCGAGGCCGAGCGACACATCCGGCGGGTCCATGCGCTCTTTGCGCGTATCGAGTCGCTCCCGGTGCCGACCTTGGCTCTGATCCATGGCATCTGTCTGGGGGGCGGCCTGGAGCTGGCCCTGGCCTGCCGCTATCGGATCGCGAGCGACGACCCGGCCACCAGGCTGGGTTTCCCCGAGGTACGGCTCGGTCTCTTTCCGGGCTATGGCGGCACCTGGCGCGCCATCCGCACACTGGGCCCCATCCCGGCGATGCAGGCCATGCTGAGTGGCCGAACCTATTCAGCCCGTGAGGCCAAGACCATGGGTCTGGTCGATCGGGTCCTGCCAAGGCGTCAGTTGGAGGCAGGCGCCTGCGATCTCATCCGCGCCGCACCCTTACCAAGCCGGGCGGGCTGGTCGCAGCGTCTGCCGAATCTCGGGCCGATCCGGCCCTTCGTCGCGCGCCGAATGGCGCGTCGGACGGCCGAGAAGGTGCGGCAGGAGCAGTATCCAGCCCCGTTCGCACTCATCGACCACTGGCGGGCCAACGGCGACAAGGAGCGACGTCTGCTCGACGGCGAGGCTCGACGCGTCCCCGAGCTCTTGCTCGGAGCGACCTCCAGGAATCTGCGGCGCGTCTTCCACCTCCAGGAGCGGCTGAAAGCCCTGTCCCATGTCGAGGCGCCGCGTCCCGAGCGCATTCATGTCCTGGGCGCAGGCGTGATGGGCGGCGATATCGCCGCCTGGTGCGCGCTCAATGGGTTGACCGTGACCCTGCAGGACATCTCGCTCGATCAGATCGGCCAGGCCCTCAAGCGTGCCCATCGTCTGTTCGAGAAACGCCTCCATGATGCAAGGCTGATTCGCGCCAGCTGGGACCGCCTGATCCCGGATCCCGATGGCGATGGGCTGCGACGAGCCGACCTGGTGATCGAGGCGGTCGCGGAGCAGGTGGAGCTCAAGCAGCGACTGTTCGCAGAGCTGGAGACCCGAGTCCCGGAACAGGCCCTATTGGCCACCAACACCTCGAGCATCCCGCTCGAACGGATCGGCGAGGGCCTCCAGGACCCCGGACGCCTGATCGGTCTTCACTTCTTCAACCCGGTCGCGCGGATGCAGCTCGTCGAGGTGGTCCGCGGCACCCAAACGCGTCCCGAGTCGATTCAACAGGGACTCGCGGCCGTGCGGGCCCTGGACCGTCTCCCGCTCCCGGTGCGCAGCAGTCCGGGCTTCCTGGTCAATCGTGTCCTCATGCCATACCTGCTCGAGGCCATCGACCTGCTGGACGAGGGCGTCCCCATCGCAGCCATCGACCGCGCGGCGATGGACTTCGGCATGCCGATGGGGCCACTGGCGCTCGCCGATACGGTCGGGCTCGACATCTGTCTGGCCGTCGCCGACACGCTCGGCTCCGCACTGACCGCGCCCGAGGAAACGCCCGAGCGCCTGCGCCGCATGGTCTCGGAGGGACGGCTCGGCAGAAAGAGCGGAATGGGTTTCTATCGCTATCGGGGCGGACAGGCCCTGCCTCAGACCCTGCCGCGTGGCTATCGGCCGCCGCATGACCTCACCGAGCGTCTGATCTTTCGCCTGCTCAACGAGTGTGTCGCCTGTCTGCGTGAAGGTGTGGTCGAGGATCCTGACCTGCTCGATGCCGGTGTGATCTTCGGGACCGGCTTCGCACCCCATCGCGGCGGCCCGCTCCACGACATCGCCCAAGGCGGCTGGGATCGCATGCGCGAACGTCTCGATCGACTCCAGCGCGACCATGGCCGCCACTTCAGACCGGACCAGGGTTGGAAGTTGACCCCGGCTGGCCTCTATGGAGGAGGACATTGACATGTTGCTTTTCGACGAAGGCGCATCGATCGGTTCAGTCAAGGCCCACGGCGAGCTCATCCCGGCGGCGGAGGCGGTCAGCCTCTGTGGTCTCTTGCTCATGCGGGCTCACCGGACACCGGATGGACTGGCCTACATTCAATACGACGACAGGTCCCGGGCCTGGGTCGAGACCAGTTGGCGCGATACGGCCCGCACGGTCGCACGCTGGCAGGCGGCCCTGATCCGCGAGGGTTTCGCCGCAGGTGACCGGGTCGCGCTTATGATGACCAATCGGCGCGAATGGGTCGCTTTCGACCTGGCCGCACTCGGTCTCGGCCTGGTCTCCGTCCCCCTCTATCCCAACGACCGACCGGAGGCCGTGCGTCACATCCTCGAGGATGCGGGTGTCCGCCTTCTCCTGTTGGGTACGGGAGAGCAGCGTGCCGAGCTCTCCTCGATCGATCCGGCACTGGCGAAGCTCGACCGTCTCTTGGTCCTCGAGCCCGGCGACAGGGCACTTCCCGCCGATACCCTCGCTGTGGCCGACTGGCTCGGCGAGCCATCCTCAATGGTCGAGCAGCGCCCGGTCGATCGGGTCGAGGATCCCGACGCACTGGCCACCATCGTCTACACATCCGGGACCACGGGGCATCCCAAGGGTGTCATGCTCAGTCATCGCAACATGCTCTGGAATGCCGAGGCATCACTCGCAGTCGTCCCGGCGCGGAGCGACGACCGGTTCCTCTCCTTCCTGCCGCTCTCCCACATGCTCGAGCGCACTGGCGGCTGCATCCTGCCGATCATGGCCGGCTGCAGCGTCGCCTTCGCCCGGTCGATCCCGCAACTGGCCGAGGACCTGCAGCAGGTCCGCCCGACCGTGATGATCGCGGTCCCACGCATCTTCGAGCGAGTCCACGCGCGACTGCGCGAGCGCCTCGACGCGGGGCCGGCGTATGCGCGTTGGCTGTTCGAGCAGGCGGTCAGCGCCGGCTGGCGTCGCTTCGAGCGGGCCCAGGGCCGGGCGAGCTGGCATCCGAGCCTCCTGGCGGCACCCCTGCTCGACCCTCTGGTCGGTGCAAAGATCCGCGCGCGACTGGGTGGTCGATTGCGCATCGCCGTCTGCGGCGGAGCCCCCTTGCCGCCCGACGTCGCGCGGGTCTTCATCGGGCTTGGCGTCCCGATCTTGCAAGGCTATGGACTCACCGAGACCAGTCCGGTGATCAGTGTCAACCCGCTCGAAGACAACATCCCCGAGAGCGTGGGGCTTCCGCTTCCCGGACTCGAGTACCGGATCGGCGATCTGGATGAGCTGCTGGTGCGTTCGCCCGGTGTCATGCAGGGGTATTGGCATCAGCCCCGGGCGACCGCCGAGGTGCTGGATGACGAGGGTTGGCTCAGGACAGGCGATCAGGTGCGGGTCGAGGACCGCCACCTGGTCGTCACCGGGCGCATCAAGGACATCCTGGTCCTCGCCAACGGGGAGAAGGTCCCACCGGCCGACCTCGAGATGGCCATCAGCGGCGATCCGCTCTTCGAGCAGGTCCTGGTCATCGGCGAGGGGCGCCCCTTCCTGAGTGCGCTGGTGGTCCTGAACCCCGATGCGTATCGAGACTTCGCAAACGCCAGGGGCCTGGCAGGGGATCCGATGGAGGCCGATGCGGCGGGACAGCTCGAGCCCGTCCTGCAAGAGAGGGTCGAGGAACGCCTCCTCGGCTTCCCCGGTCACGCCAGGATTCGACGCGTCGCCCTCGCCGCCTGCCCCTGGTCGGTCGAGAACGACCGCATGACACCGACCATGAAGCTCAAACGCGCGAAGATCATGGCCGACTATCAAGAGGCGCTCAGTCGGCTCTATGTCGGGCATGAGCACTGACGGATACCCAGCGCACATGGATTTCACGCCTCGATGCACGCTCCACGCGCGCTGGGCAGATCCACTGCAACGGTAAGCGTCCTGCGAAGTACATCTATCCGAGCCGAGGTGGAGCCGGGATGATCGCCCCGAGACTAACCACAGCGACGGGGGGCGATCATGGTGGGGAGCGGCAGGCCGGAGCAGCGCACGCGCGAGCAATGGGCGGCGTTGGTGAAGGAGCACGAGGCGAGCGGGCCTTTTGTGCCGGGCGTGGAATCGGGCAGAGCAGCTTGCGCTACTGGCGGACGATCAACCGGGGCCGCCTCACGACTCGTCGATCTGAGGCGAAGCCTCGCTGGCAACCGATCCGTTCCAAGGGAGCCTACCGGGAACCCGGACCGAGCGGGCGAACCGGTCCGGTCGTCTCCAGATAGACGAAGGCATCGTATCGTTCCGGAATCAGGGTCTCGACATAATTGCGGGTGCGCTCCCGTTCGGGCCGAAAGACGACCCCGATCGCCCGATGCGCGAGCGGCTGCATCAAAGGCCCTGGCCCGCGCAGGTCTTCGAGCAACAAGAGGACGGATGGCCTTCCGGTTCGATGCAGGAGATCCTCGAAGCTCCCCTCGGCGGCGGGCGGGACCTCCATGACCTGGCCGGGAAGACCCCACTCCCGACCGGCCATGACCTGACCACGATGGGTCCCGAACCCAAGGGCAAAGACGGCATCCGGGCCATAGCCCTCGCGCGCCAGTTGGCCGATGTTGCGTTGACCCTGCGCGGCCATGGCGGTCGCGCGGGCATCGCCGATATGGGTGTTGTGCGCCCAGACGATGCCCTTGGATCCGGGACCGAAATAGGCATGAAGACGATCGACCGTCTCGAAGAAGTGGTCGACCCGGAAGTTCCAGGACTCCGGCCCGGGGATCGGCATGGCCCGATAGTGACGCTCCGCGCCCCGGACCACACGGGCGGTTTGCTCCAGTTGAAAGAACAACGCGGGATCATCGGATTCCAGATCGGCACGATGCGCCTGCAGCAGGTCGACGACCTCGGCAACAGCCGTCTCGCAGCTGTCGCGACCCCGAGCGATCCCACGTGCGTACTCGGTCAGATCGTCGCCGTAGCGATCCAGACAGGCATAGCGCTCGGCGACCTGACGCCCGAGCTCCGGATCCATGGCGTCCAACAGCGTCAGGACCTTCCGGCGGGCATCCTCCTCGCCATAGACATCGATGCCGTAGAAACCGACCCGTTCGTCTCGTGGTCGCCCGCGATTGAATTCGCGCAGCCATTCGATCAGGCCGACCATCTCCTCGTTGGCCCACATCCAGGTCGGCCACCGCGAGAAGGTCTGCATGACCGAACGGGCACTGTCGCCCGAGTCGGGCAGCCCTTTGACGTAACGGTTCAGCCGATAGATCGGAACCCAGTCACCCTCGACGGCGACGAAACGGAAGCCTCCCTCTTCCACCAGGCGACGGGTCAGGGCCGCACGCCAGGTATAGAACTCCGAGGTCCCATGGGATGCCTCGCCGAGCAGGACGAGTCGCCGGTCCTGAGCCTGAAGGATGACGGGACCGAGATCGGAGACATCCTGAAGCGGCAGGGCGGAGGCACCCAGTACCTGGACGATGTCGGCCGGAGGGGATTCGAGCTCGGAAGCATGGTCGGACTGACCGCCGCCGGGCGGCTCGGCCGCGCACGCCAAAGGCGAGCAGACAAGGAGCGCGACGACGAGCCCGCAGAAGACAGCACGCCTCTGCGGACACGGGGGTCGCAGGGGGTTCTCGGAGCGCTCGGTCCCGAAGGGATGTACTGGAAGCGGCTGTTCAACGGGGCCGGAGATTCCCCGAAACCAACCGATTTTCGCGACATGGTAGCTCATCGGATCGACCACAAGCTCGATGTTGATCAGCCTTCGACAAACGGTCGTCGGCAATGATCCGGACTGACTCGACTTTACGACGGGGACGGGTGATCTGCGAAGACTTCGCGGATCTCCTGACCAACAAATCCCGCTGGGTGAAGACTCCGTTCTCGAATTTTAAGCCTTTGAATGTCGCGACACCAATCGACCGAATGAAGGCTTGAGCCATGTGCGGTGAAAGTCGCATGGACGGTTCTTGGGGGACAGGACGACCGTAAGGTCACCCTGCGACCCAACCCCGAGACCTGAGGACGCGTTCGGCTAGACCGCTCCCCGCGACGGAACAGTGTCCGCCATCAAGTCGATACTTTCTTGGCTCACCAGAGTCGCACCGAGTTGCCGAGCCAGGCCCTCTGCGCCCTGAGCCATGATTCGGGTATGATTGCGGATAAAGAGCGAACGGGCGAACGGGGCGATCAGGTTCATCCACCACCGTGTGCTGCGGACATGCAACTCGTACCGAACCACACTCAACGCACCTTGGCGAGCGAAATGCCAACGGCCGATCCCTTCAAGATCGCCCTCGGCAGTGCCCTTGATGACTTCGAGATTTTCGATGCGGGTGGTGCGCACCTCGAATACCATCCGATAAACGTCCCTTTCCAGACGTAGCGCCGGACATTGTTGATGCCATCGGCATCCCCGGCTTCCACCTGCTCGACCTTGCTGAACGCCCGGCCACCAGTCCGGCCAGCACAGGGAATTCCGGATGACGACGTACACTTGCTCCAGCGGTGCTGAGATACGCCAGATCGCCAGCCAGTGATCGTCCGCCATGGGGCCTCCAGCGACGCCGACTCAGTGATGAAAGCGCTCCGGCTCGGGTCGTCACGAGCCGGAGAAAGCAGGTGCTGCTGGAGAGTCCGGAAGAGCTGGATCTAGACATCGCCACAAGAGTTTCGCCCATGGAGTTCTTCGCCACCGCCCGCTTCGTCACGTCCCCGGATCAGCTGCGCGAACGGATCACGGGACCGCGCCTGGCCGAGTGCTGCGACGCGATCCATCGGGTGCTGGACTGGCGGGAGGATCTCGATGCGGGCGAGATCTACTGCCTGTGGGGCCAGTTCGAAGTGCGGCGCGAGCCGATCCGCGACGGCGTGCGCTTCACCCTCCCCGGTTGTCCGAACGCGCTGGCCTGGACGGTGACGGCGGAGCCCGAAGGCGTGCTCGTGCATTGCACCATCAACCGGATCGAGCACGATCCCGACTTCATCGAGTCGATCGAGACGTTCGTTGAGGATTGGCGGACTGGGCTGGAGCTTTCGGATGTTCCGGCCGTCGAGTCGCGTTAAACGCCGAAGAGCGCATCGCCCAGGGTTTGCCACCCGACGACTCGCACATGGCTGCGGGGTCTTCACCAGGCGCTTGCCGAAGTTGCGGTGATAGGGCGGCAGCAGGTGGGCGATCCCCACCCGCCCGGCCAGCGCCGGGATTGACTATGATGACGCTCCCGTTGCTCGGGTCACGGCCGCGCGTGCCGCACACGCGAAAGGCCCTTGCGAACGCGACTCAGGCGTGTCGGCCCGCCGATTTGCGGCGCAACAGAAACCAGATCAGGGCCAAAATGAGAATAGCCGAGAAAGCCAGCACATAGGGTCTGAGCGGCTCGATGAAGTCTGTGATGCGTTGGAAATCCTCCTTCAGGGTGTAGGCCCCGAACCCGAAGGCCCCGACCCATAGACTGGTGCCCAGAATGGTTCCCGTGAGGAACCGCCACCAGGGCATCTGCAGCGCACCGGCCGCGATATTGCTGGTCTGACGCAAGCCGTCGAGAAAGCGCGCGACGACCAGCAACCCGATCCCCCAACGCGCGAAAGCCGCCTCGGCCTTATCCAGACGCTCGCGGTGTTTGGAGGCACGTTTGAGCAGCCGCTTCAACCCGTAGCGTCCGATCAGATAGCCGACGATGTCGCCGAGCTGGGTCGCCGTCCACGCCACGATCAGGACAACGACGATGTCCATCTTTCCGGTCGCGGCCAAGAGCGCGCAGGCAATCAAGAGGGTCTGTCCCGGCAACGGGATCCCGAACCCTTCGGCCATGCAGGCGACAAACAGCGCCCAGAGCCCGTAGCGATCGAGGATCGGCTGCAGGCTGGCGATCCCGGAGGTCAAGGTCGTTGCGATTTCGGCTTCGAGGCTCATGGCGGATCAGGACACCAGCATCAGGATGACGGCGCTGAGCCGGGATCGCACGCACAGGCGCGCCAATCGGCACCTGGCTTGCGCCGCGCTGCCAGGTCGCGGCATCGGGGCGGGACCCCGGCGGGGCAGGTCACGTTGTTGGCCTCGACGTGCTCCCGACCAGGCTGTCCGGGCGATCGCGAGTGCGCCAGGGCAGTGTAGGCCGAAGTCGTCACTGATGTCCCGCGTGGATCGGCCTGCTGACGGCAGCCGCCGCTATGGCGCCTTCTCCTGCGCATCATCCCTGGTGAGGGTGAGCAGGATGTCGGCGTACCAGGCACAGTTCAGGCCCAGGGACTCCTCGGCCCGCATATCCCCGCCGCTCATGTCCAATCGTGCGGAGTGCACGCCGAGCAGCTTCCACGGCAACTGCGCATCCGCACCAGCGTCCCGCATCACGACGGGTGCACCGCTGGTGCCGCGATGCGTTCGCGCATCGGTGAGGAAGTACCCCTGACCCTGGAAGCGCAAGCCGAAGGACGAAGCAATCACGGCCTGCCGCACCACCGGCAAGTGGTGCAGCGTGTCGTGGAAACCCATCGGAAAGCCCACGACAAGCAATGGCGTGCCGACCTCGACCTCTTGCAGCGAGTGCACCAGGTGTGCCGGTGTGAAGCACCGCAGCGTCACCGCTGCCGGCAATGCCGCGCGGTCCAGCTCGATCGCTGCCACATCGATCTCGCCCGCGATGTCCCGTCCCTGATGCCAAATGCTCTTCCCGTCACGGTACAGCAGCACCGACAGGGCGGCCGAGCGTGTCAGGTTCTCAGCGTCGGTGTGAACCTCGATCTCGATCCGATTCGGGAGATGACGGCTCGGCTTGTCGATCAGGACATGCCGATTCGTGACCAAGTACAGACGCGTGTCGCGTTCAAAGAAGAACCCGCTCGCGACGGTCAGTAGTTGGGTTCCGAAAAACGTCGAAACGCGGGCAGTCGTCAACAGCAGGGGTTCGGTCATGGCAATCGGGGAAGGGAAGCGGATGCGGTACCACGACACGACGCCGGGCCACGATCGAACGTTGTGGCAACGATGTCCCGTGCACCCTAGTGGATAGATCGCCGGCCTGGAGGGCGCCGACACCTGCGGCTTGCCTCAGTACGCCGCCCCTCTGCCGGCGATTGGCGAACGTCCGACCGTTCTCCCAAGGCCAAACGAACCACCCGGCATTGATGGCATGACCGCCTGCCCACCGCTGCGGGCCCGGCACAGCACCACATCCGCACTCTAGCCGTCCAGTTGGGTGACATCACAAACGCAACCGGAACACCGCCGGTTCACTGAGCCTTGCTGAGCCTTGGATCCGGATGCGCAAGTATGATCGAAGGCTAAGCGGGCTCACGCACGGTGTCAACGGCAGACCCGAGATGTCCCCAGGC
>RRYU01001106.1_pt1 | contig 90335 bp, 83 predicted proteins | sample 2162651 | NCBI WGS metagenome assembly RRYU01 (sample SAMN10267283, study PRJNA491782) | microbial mat metagenome | isolation source: biomat in the production well | place: Japan: Minami-Kanto gas field, natural gas well KTG3 | collected 2017-06 | reverse complement strand
TCTGTGGCATCCAGAGGGAAGGCATCGGCGCTATCTAATACACCATCGCCATCATCATCGGTATCGGCATTGTTACCGGTACCATCGCCATCGGTATCCACCGTCTCTGTGGCATCCAGAGGGAAGGCATCAAAACCATCATCAACACCATCACCATCACTATCAGACTTATTAGGATCGGTTCCATTTTTTGTTTCAGTGTTGTTTCCCACACCATCATAATCCGCATCGACCGATTCTGTGACATCCAATGGAAAGGGATCGTTGTAATCATCAATACCATCATTATCGCTATCTGCCGTTTGATTATTTGTAGATAGCAATTCGATAATAGTGGTTACTTTATTTGTATCTACCGTTGTAAAGCTGATGATTTGACTAACATCTGTTGTGCCATGCACATAAGCTGGATCACTGGATTTCGTAGCAATAAAATCAAGTTCTGCAGCTACTTCTGCCATGACTGCTGACATCAGTTTATCTTCAACCAAATCAAGATCGTGACCACCTGATACAGCGGAGGTCTCAAGTGGTGTCAGATTAGTAACGATAATATCAGTAATTATTTTCGCACTGTTGTTGATGGTCTGATAATGCGTTTTTTGTGTATCCGTTTGTTTTGCCTGGATATAGTCTGTAAAGAATGAAACCGAACCATCTGTAGGAAGATTCATTTCAGTCAATAATTCATTAGTCGCGCTCTCTGTCGTTAATGAAGTGTTCTTTTTTATGCGATCATATAAAAGGGTTGTTATTGGTGAGATCATTTCAGGATGACCTGGAACCGAAGATAGAATGAGAGTTTTAGTAATGGGAGTTGTTGCACTGTAGATTTTTTTACTATCTACAAGTGAAGGCTTCGCGATTACAACACCGGAGAGACGTGTAACCGCAATAACAGGTGCATTTTTAGAATTGTCTTCACTGACATTCTCTATTGTATAGGTACCATTAACTCCAGATTTTGTAGCGGGTTCCGTTGATTCACAACGCATATTTTTATTGGTATCAACACAGACGGTTGCATCACTAATGTAACCACCAGAAATGACAGAGCCTGAAAGTTTGACTGAATTATTAGGGGTGGAAGAGGTACTATCGCTTTTACTACAACCAACGAGAAGCACATTTAAAGTAACCAGTAGTATAAATATTCTCATGCATTTTCCTCTACTTTCTATTTGCAACATGAAGCATCCCCTTCTTATTTCATCAAATATTCTTATACATACATACGCATAATATATCTTTTGTAAAAAATTGACAATAACTTTTATCTGAACTGGTTCACATAATGAATATTTAAATCGTTATGATTAAGATTAAATATTCATATATATCAATCATTTACAATATAAATGATTACTCTATATCAGATAGAGACTAATCCTTTCAGGATTTAATCAGGCATCCTATTGGATAAACATCGATAGCAAAATAGCTAAATAGTATTAACGAAGGAATTTATGGCGTGGATTTCATGGTGTGCATACCTGAGTACTATTCCAACTCAGGCATGCATTTGATGCTAACTCGATACTTCAAAATTGATTAAGAGGCAATACATAACGCTTAAGCCAGGATCAACATTTTTCAAATAACAGTCTTTCCACCCATATATGGCTGTAGTACTTCAGGGATAGCGATTGAACCATCTGCCTGCTGATAGTTTTCCATCACGGCAACCAGTGTTCTTCCTACTGCAAGTCCTGAACCATTGATGGTATGAACCAGTTCTGGCTTTTTGGTATCGGGATTACGAAAACGTGCCTGCATACGACGCGCCTGAAAATCGCCAAAGTTGGAACATGAAGAAATCTCTCGATATTTATCCTGCCCCGGCAACCAGACTTCAAGGTCATAGGTTTTGCAGGAAGAGAAGCCGATATCACCCGTACACAGATTCACTACTCTATACGGCAGTTCCAGTAATTGCAGGATCTTTTCCGCATGAGAGGTTAGCTCTTCCAGAGCTTCCATTGAATGTTCCGGATGAACAATTTGTACCATTTCGACCTTTTCAAACTGATGCTGGCGAATCATCCCACGGGTATCCTTTCCGTATGATCCGGCTTCACTTCGAAAACAGGGTGTATGCGCTGCAAACCTTATAGGTAATTTATCTGCTTCAATAATGGTGTCTCTGACCATATTGGTCACCGGTACCTCGGCAGTCGGGATCAGATAGTATGGATGCTCCCCTTCTGTTTTAAGCGCAAACAGGTCTGCCTCAAACTTGGGAAGCTGGCCAGTGCCACGCAGGGAGTCGCTGTTAACCATAAATGGAACATAGGCTTCGGTATATCCATGTACTGAGGTATGGGTATTGAGCATCAGTTGAATCAAGGCACGATGCATTTGCGCTAAGGGCCCGGTCATTACTGCAAAGCGCGACCCTGTGAGCTTGGCTGCCATGTCGAAGTCGAGCTGTCCAATTCCGGCACCCAGATCAACATGATCCTTTGGCTCAAAATCAAATATTTTAGGTTCACCCCAGCGACGTACTTCCAGATTATCATCCTCTGTTTTGCCATCAGGAACAGATTCATCGGGGATATTAGGGATCCCCATCAGAAGTTGGTTTAGCTGCTCCTGCACCTCCTGAAGTTCTTGCTCTGCACTTTTGAGTTGATGACCCATATTGGCAACAGCATCAAGCAATGGCTGAATATCTTCACCACGCGCTTTAGCCTGACCGATTGATTTGGAACTCTGATTACGCTCTTTCTGTAGATTTTCAGTCTTGACCTGGATCTGCTTACGTTGAACCTCAAGTGATTCAATGGACGTTACATCCAGTTGATAGCCACGACGGGCTAACTGTGTAGCAGTGTGTTCAAGTTCAGTACGAAAAAGTTTTGGGTCAAGCATTTGTTTTCCGGTTTAGTCAAAAGGGATCGGAGTCAAGAATATGACGCCGATCCCGTTGTAAAAATTGAAGGTGAATTATAGGGGAAATCAGGCCTCAGAAATAGTCGCGTGAAAGCGAAGAATATGTCCCGGTTTAATGTTTTCGCCCAGATGAGAAATGATGGCATCAACCTTCTCAGGGGAATCAAAGAACTCTACCACTAAAGGTAAATCCAGAGACAGGTCGAGGAACTTGCTGGTATGGATCTCACCTGAATCACCAAAGCCAGCAATACCACGAAAAACGGTAACACCACGAACGTGTTCCAGTTCGTTAAGTCGTTTCAGAAGGTCCTCAAGCTGTGATTCACCTTCACTCAGGTAGATCCGTACAACCTCAACATTCATAACTGTCTCCCCAGAATTAACCCAACCCATACCGCAATCAGACATAACAACACACTTAGCAGGGCATTTATTGCTGCCTTTATGATCTCACCCGATTCAATCAGGTTCAGAGTTTCGATAGAGAATGTGGAAAAGGTGGTGAAGGCGCCAAGGAATCCAATCAATAACACCGCACGCCATTCGGGTGATATACCGATTCTCTCCACCATCAGTACATAGCCGATTCCCATTGCAAATGAACCAAGCACATTGACTGCCAGAGTTCCATACGGAAAATCTCTTCCCATTAATGCATAAAACCAGTTGGAGACCACAAAGCGCATGACTGCACCTAAAGCTCCACCTGTTGCGATTGCGATTAGCTGTCCCATGATTTGTTTAATAGTTATCTTTAAAGAAGTGAGATTAACACAGCTTCATTCATGATTGTTTTCGTACAGAAGGTTTATGACTTTGAAATATCATCCAAAGAACGTAAATATGCCAAACGCTGTGAAATTTTTAACTCCAACCCTCTGTCAGTTGGCTGGTAATAGTGTCGCGCTTTCATACCCTCCGGGAAATAGTGCTCACCCACAGCATAGGCCTCTGGTTCATCATGGGCATAACGATACTCTCTTCCGTATCCCAGCTCCTTCATCAGTTTGGTTGGGGCATTGCGTAAATGAATGGGTACTTCGTGTGATGGCTCGGACTTTACATCTGCCATTACCGATTTCCATGCCATATAGACCGCATTACTTTTAGGTACCGATGCAAGATAAAGTACTGCCTGGGCAATAGCCAGCTCACCTTCCGGGCTACCGAGACGCTCCTGTACATCCCAGGCATTAAGTGCAAGTTCCAACGCTCTGGGATCGGCATTACCAATATCCTCTGAGGCCATACGTACCACCCGACGAGCAACATAGAGCGGATCACAACCACCATCGATCATGCGTGCCAGCCAGTAGAGTGAGGCATCGGGGTCAGATCCTCGTACCGATTTGTGGAGTGCGGAGATTTGATCATAAAAATCCTCCCCCCCCTTATCGAAGCGACGCACATCTCCTTTAACCAGTTCAGCCAGTATCTCTTCGGTGACGCTACGATGGCCGTCTAATTCAACACTAAGATCGACAGCTATCTCAAGCAGATTCAGCAAGCGTCGTGCATCCCCATCAGCAGCTTCAACCAGACGCCTTTTCACGGTATCTGATATTGATAGGTTGATATTGCCAAAGCCACACTCTTTATCATCCATTACATTGTTAATCACACCTGACAGAGCTTCATCATCCAACCGTTGCAGTTTGTAGACGCGTGCTCGCGATAGCAGTGCGTTATTTAATTCGAATGATGGATTTTCGGTTGTTGCACCGATAAAAATTACGGTGCCATTTTCAACGTGTGGCAGAAAGGCATCCTGCTGGGATTTATTAAAACGGTGTACTTCATCGACAAACAAGACTGTTCCCTTGCCTGCATATTCGCGGTGTTTTTTTGCGCTGTCGATGGCTGCGCGGATCTCCTTAACACCGGCAAGTACTGCAGAGATGGTAATAAACTGGGCAGAAACCATATTGGCAACAATACGTGCCAGCGTGGTTTTACCGGTACCTGGCGGCCCCCAGTAGATCATGGAGTGTGGTTGACCCGATTCGATAGCCATACGTAATGGCATGCCTTCATCCAGCAGGTGACGTTGCCCCCAAAACTGCTGTAGTGTTTGGGGTCGCATTCGATCTGCTAGCGGTTGTCCGGCTGTATCAATCGTGTCATTAGAAGTGTGGGTGAAGAGATCCCTCACCTTCTATCACCAATTAAATCAACACCCGCAGGGAGTCTAAAAGTAAACAGTGAGGGCTTTAACTCAGGATTACGCTGAACCCGATCAAAATAGAGACGGGATATTTGCCCAAAGTTATCCACCATCTCCATCGCTCTGAGGGTATCTGCTTCCATTGCAATACGAATGTAGTCAAATGTGGCATCTGCACTTTTGGGATAGAGGTTTAGCCAGTTAAACCCTTCATGAAAGCCAAGCTCTTCGATCCGGAAGTTCTCCTCGATTTTCCCTTTCCCGCTTAAAAGCAGTGCCGGCGTACTACCTAAGGCGTCATCCTGTTCTTTAACGGTTACCTGCTCCAGATCTTTATCGTAAAACCAGATCTTTTTACCATCAGCGACATAGATCTGCTCTCCTGGATGGTGATAGACCAGTCGAAACTTGCCAGGACGTGATAACCAGATACGCCCTTCACTCTCTTCAATGATCTCTTTTTTAGAGTCCATCACTGTCTGAATTAAAATCGCTTCCATGGTATTCAGATCAGCCAAAAATGTTTGCAATCGCTTCTGGGCATCACCCGCAACAACCGTTTGGGAGATTAAAAGGAGTAATAACAGAATGGGCTTTAGGGTTTTGTTCAACATGGTTACCTGATTATGAATTTAATGGGCGCCTTATCACTTTGCCCACTTTAACTAGTCTTTCGGTGGTGGTGGAGCCAGCACTTCACGACTACCATTGGATTGCATTGGACTGACAATACCTGCCGCTTCCATATCTTCAACCATGCGCGCTGCGCGGTTGTATCCTATTTTTAATCGACGTTGAACTCCGGAAACAGAAGCTTTTCGGGTTTCCGTCACTACTCTGACAGCCTGATCATAGAGTGGATCTGATTCCGAATCGCCACCACTTTCTCCTGGTAACAATGTAGCATCCGTTTCTGCTGAACCATTGATGATCTCCTGATTATAATCAGGTGCGCCCCGGCTTTTGAGATCATCCACCACATTGTGTACTTCATGATCATCCACAAAGGCACCATGTACACGCATCGGGATCGCAGTGCCAGGAGGTAGATAGAGCATATCACCATGTCCCAACAGTGCTTCAGCACCCATTTGATCCAGTATGGTTCTTGAATCGATCCGCGATGAAACCTGAAATGCGATTCTGGTCGGGATATTCGCTTTAATCAATCCGGTTAACACATCCACCGAAGGGCGTTGAGTTGCCAGGATTAAGTGTATGCCTGCTGCACGCGCTTTCTGTGCCAGACGTGCAATCAACTCTTCTACCTTCTTCCCTACGACCATCATCATATCGGCAAGTTCATCCACCACAACGACAATGTATGGTAATGGTTCTAATGGTGGTGCCTCGTTAGGTGAATCATCAAATTCAGCCGGTTCATAGAAGGGATCCAGAATGGGTTCTTTATTTTTAATCGCTTCAGATATCTTCTTGTTAAAGCCACCAATATTACGTACGCCCATTTTTGCCATAAGCTTATAGCGCCGTTCCATTTCTGCTACACACCAGCGCAGTGCATTCGCAGCATCTTTCATATCAGTAACCACAGGTGCTAACAGATGAGGGATCCCGTCATAGATGGATAATTCCAGCATTTTGGGGTCAACCATAATCATCCGCACCTCTTTAGGTGTCGCGTTATAGAGGATACTTAATATCATCGCGTTTACCGCGACCGACTTACCGGAGCCTGTGGTTCCGGCTACCAGAAGATGAGGCATTTTTGCCAAGTCGGCGACAATGGGTTCTCCGCCGATATCCTTACCCAGAGCCAGTCTTAATGGTGATTTTGAGTGTTCATAAACCGGTGATTTGATAGTCTCGGATAGATAGACAATATCCCGATGCTCATTGGGGATCTCAAGACCAATAGTTGTCTTGCCAGGGATAACTTCCACCACTCGCACACTGGTGGTAGATAGAGAACGAGCGATATCCTTTGACAGATTTACGATTTGACTGACCTTGATGCCGGGTGACGGCTGTAACTCAAACCGGGTAATTACCGGGCCCGGGTGTACAGACTCAACCACTACTTCGATATTAAAATCGAGTAGTTTCATTTCTACCAGGCGGGAGACAGCCTCCAGTGCTTCCGGCGCAATTTTATGTCGATCCTTAGGTGGAACATCGAGCAATGCCAATGGAGGCAGGGATGAATCCGGATCATTATCAAATAGTGATGTCTGGCGCTCTTTCTGTTCGCGCACACTCGTTGCTTTAGGTGCTTCTACAACAGGTTCAATACGTGGTGGCACCCTTTTAGCGGTGCGTTTCTTCTCCTTGGCAACACTTTGCTCACGCTCTTTTTTGGCTTTATTCGCAATGATCTGCTCACTTCGATCTTCAACTTTCTGCTTAATCCAGGCAATGGCACCCAATGTGAATGCACCGGTTTTATCGGTAAAACGGATCCATGAAAGCCCGGTTAATAGGGTTATTCCAGTCAAAAACAGAGCCAGTTGAAACAAGGAGGCACCCAATGGACTGAATAATTGCACCAGTCCCTGTTCTGAAACCAGATAGCCTAGAATACCACCTGACTTATCTATCTCAGGTAGTGCACCCATATCGACAGCAAAGTGAAGATGTGCCAGACCACTTCCCGCTCCCATAATCAACACAAAGCCACTCACCTTAAAAAGATAGACAAGTGTCTTTTTTTCATCCCCTTCACGTTGCCCCTGATAAACCAGCCAGCCGAAATAGGCAACAAGAAATGGAAATATGTAGGCAGTCAAGCCAAACAGGTATAGAAAGACATCTGCAAAATAGGCACCAACCTGCCCTCCGAGATTAGCGACATGCCCATCAATACCGCTATGTGACCAACCTGGATCGCTATGCTGGTATGTAACCAGAGCCAATAACATAAACAAGGCAATGGTCGTGATAATAATAAACGCACCTTCTCTTAATCGGTGTTGTAGTTTGTAGCTAATTGCCGATTCAGGTGGCTTGTTGGGAGATGCTTGTGCCAAAGTCGTCCTTTAGTTTATTGAATCACTTTACAGGTAGATATATACATGTGGTGATTATACCGTTTTATCCTGTGCTATCTAGCACCTTCAACGCGGGATGGATCACATTTCCACGACTGACATTGATCCCAGTCGTTAATACAGGATCTTTTTCCCATTGCGGTTGAGTCAAACGAAGTGCATAGGGAAGCACCGCCGTTGAAATCGCCTGTGATGCAGTTCTGGGAACAGCACCAGGCATATTGGTCACCCCAAAATGAACAACATCTTCATCAATAAAGGTTGGATTGTCGTAGGTAGTTGGTCGTGTAGTTTCAATACAGCCACCTTGATCCACCGAAATATCAATAATGACACTCCCTGATTGCATTTGTTGAACCATAGCACGCGACACCAGATGCGGTGCCTTTGCACCGGGTATCAATACTGCACCAACTACCAGGTCTGCCTGTTCCACAGCAACAGCAATGGCTGCTTCATATGGATATAGCGCGGTAATATTGGGCATGAAGCTCCGTAGCTGTTCCATTTTTATGCGATTGCGGTCAAATACGGTCACTTCTGCTCCCATGGATGCAGCCAGTCTTGCCGCACTACCACCAGCGACACCACCACCCAATACCACGACCCTACCCCGTTCTGTCGCGGCAATCCCTCCTAGTAATACCCCCTTTCCACCCTGAGGCATATGCAATAGATGCGTACCAACCTGTATAGCGACTTTTCCGGCAATATCACTCATCGGTGCCAATAGAGGTAATTGACCCATTTCAGAGACTGTTTCAAAACCAACAGCCGTCAGTCCCTTATCCAGCAATGCCTGCATCAGCTGTGGCTCTGCTGCTAGATGTAAATAACAGAACAGCAAATGGTGAGCTTGTAGCAGCGCAATTTCTTCTGGCTGTGGTTCTTTCACCTTAACTATCATCTCTGCCCGGTCATAAAGTAGCTGTGCAGTGGCAGCAACTTGTACACCATGTGCCTGATAACTCTCATCAGTATAACCACTGGCAACCCCTGCTCCAGACTGGATAAAAACATCATGTCCGGCCTTAACCAGCTCTGCGGCAGCTTGTGGAATCAGAACTACACGACCTTCGCGAACTTTTACTTCTTTAGGAATACCAATATTCATGATCTATCTTCCTTTACCCCAGTGGCACCATCTCGTAACATAGGCTAATTATTCATCTGGGGTTTAGCTTTAGCAATTCAAACCCAATAGTATGTGGTTTAGCCAATCCTTCTAATTAACATGACTCCTTTTACCAGGAGTTTAGTACACAACGGAGTTGACCAACATGAGCGATGTAAAACATTGTCGACTACTTATACTCGGTTCTGGCCCGGCCGGATATACCGCAGCAGTCTACGCAGCCAGAGCAAATCTAAACCCTGTCATTGTCACCGGTATGCAACAGGGTGGACAGTTAATGACAACAACCGAAATTGATAACTGGCCTGGTGGCAGTGAGGGTCTGGAAGGACCCGCACTGATGCAACAGATGCAAGAGCATGCAGAACGTTTTAATACTGAAATTATCTTTGACCACATTAATAAAGCAGATTTGAGTAGCCGCCCGTTTACCCTGACTGGTGACAGCGCCACCTATACCTGTGACGCATTGATTGTAGCCACTGGTGCTTCTGCAATGTATCTGGGCATTGAATCTGAAGAGACGTTTAAAGGTCGTGGCGTATCCGGGTGTGCAACCTGTGATGGATTTTTCTACCGCAATCAAAAAGTAGCCGTTGTCGGTGGTGGGAATACCGCGGTTGAAGAGGCTCTGTATCTGTCCAATATTGCTGCGCATGTGACGGTGATCCACCGCCGGGATAAATTCCGTTGCGAAAAGATTCTTGCTGATCAACTAATGGAGAAGGCAAAAAGTGGCAATGTAACCATTGAGTGGAACCATGAAGTTGATGAAGTACTGGGTGATGCCAGCGGTGTCACCGGTGTACGAATCAAAAATAGTGAGGGTGAAACCAAAGATATTGAATTAACCGGGATCTTTATTGCAATTGGACACAAACCTAATACCGATCTCTTTGAAGGACAGCTGGAAATGGATCATGGCTACCTCAAGGTTAACAGTGGTCGCACAGGCAATGCCACTGCAACCAACATCCCCGGTGTTTTTGCAGCAGGTGATGTTGCAGATCAAATATACAAGCAGGCGATCACGTCGGCAGCCAGTGGTTGTATGGCAGCACTGGATGCAGATCGTTTTCTGGAGAATAACGGCTAAAACTCTGTAATTTTCGGATGAAGCAAAACATATCACCCACTCCACTGCATGTGCAGTGGGGTCGTGATTTGCAACTATGGTTATTTATTGTTGCCACTTTACAGCTTTTTAGGGTTTTACTCATAACCCTGTTTCACCAACAAGCAACCTGGCTCACATTTGAAAACCTTTCCGGCGTGATGTTCCAGGGCTTACGTTATGACATTTCTACTGCGGCCACCTGGCTAATACCTACTTTTCTGCTATCGCTACTTCCATTTAAGGTTATTCGTAATCGCCTGGATAAAACCCGAACCCTAATAGGCATTGTCTTTGTTTCCACTACTATTCCCTTGATGGGAATTGATATTGTCTACTTTGATGAGTATGGGGATCAATTTAACCAGCACATGTTTGGTCTTGTCCATGACGATACAGTTGCAATTTTGATCACTGTCTGGAAAAGCTACCATCCACTTTGGCTTATTAGTGCATCAGCGCTAACCATATACTTGTATCTGAAACTTTTAAGAAAATGGCTTACTTACAAACCCAACCTAAGGCTTAAATTAACCAAACTATCGACAGCATTACTGGGGGTAGGTGGTTTTATCTTATTTGTTGCCCTATTGCGTGGCGGCACTTTAACGGGTGAACCTATACGACTTAAACATGCATTCATTGTGAACGATCTTTTTCTCAACCGTACTGTGTTAAATCCTTATAGCGCATTACGTTTTACCTTGCAGGAAAAATGGGCATTAAGCAGTGGAACAGCTCTGGAAACTATCTGGCCTGAATCTCTTGAGGCTGCACTACAGACCATTCGTCCCCTGGCACAAAATTCTAACTCCATAGATCAGTGGCTAACGACAACCACCACTGGTGGTGATTATCAAAAACCTCAACATATTTTTATGTTACTGATGGAAAGTCACTCAGGCTGGCCGGTACTTCCCAGGTATCGCTCAATAGGTCTCTCCCCTGAGTTAAGCCGTCTGGCAGATAACGGCATCTATTTTCCAAACTTTATCCCCTCAGGTAGTGGCACGATTCCCTCTTTAAATGCCCTGATTACAGGCTTAGCTGACAGTGGTCTTAATATTAATTACGAACCTGAGTCGCTAAAAGCTTATCCCTTTGGTATCGCCACATTAATGAAACAGCTGGGATATCAGACAAACTTCTTTTATGGTGGTTATCTAAGCTGGCAGCGTCTGGATACCTTCGCCCTCAATCAGGGTTTCGACACCATACATGGTGGAGGGATAATGAGTAGTCATGGTGAGATGACCAATGAGTGGGGGGTCGATGATAAAATATTATTTGATTATGTCGTTGAACAAACCGATCCAGACAAACCCAGTTTTAACTTTATTCTGACCACATCCAATCATCCACCCTATGATTTGGATCTGGAAAAACTGGGGTATCCATTAAAATCACTACCCGAGCCATTAGAGATTACTAAGGATGAAACCATTAAGGTATTGGGGCATCTATGGTATGCCGACCAGCAAATAGGTAGATTTGTTGATAAGTCACTTAACAAGCTTCCAGGTTCACTCTTTGCTTTAACTGGCGATCATACTGCGAGATTGCAAATCCGTTTTGAACCTCCCAATGTATTTGAGCAAGTAGCCGTACCATTTATTATTTATGCACCGGATATGATCAAGTCTTCAAAAGTTGTTGATATTGCCGGTTCACATATAGATATCCCTTCAACTCTTTATGAAATGGTTGCACCCGCGGGGCAAGCCTATACTCACTTAGGTAAAAATCTGCTCGCAGAAGCAGTGGATACATTTGGTTTTGGACATAAGTATATGAACGGAAGAAATTTCATTGCTACCGATCATCCGCTGCCACAAGTATTCCCGCTACCTTTGGGTCACTATCAGAAACCTGATAAGCGTCTACTTCAGAAGATGCTCCGAAAATCCCAGGCATTAAAAGCAGTCAGTTGGAATCGGGTACGCAATGGAAATGTAGTTGTGCAAAAATAAGGCTACTCAATCTCCAGATAGATATCTTTACGCGTAATCGTCATCTTGTTGAACTCATAAGTTACAGGGTCGGGAGAAACAATAATGAACCGATCACTCTCCTCGTAGATAGTTAAAGGCCGCACACAGGCCTGTTCTATGGTTGATCGGGAAAGGATAGTACGTTCATCATACATCATTGCGATATCCTCCAGGGCCATCATACAGTATTCTGTAATTTCTGACGCTGTTGCTGTATCGGGATTAAATGGTTCAGGTGGCGGCTCTATAGTTGATACATATATCACAGTGCTAATAATGAAGAAAACGGCTGCCAGGATAATTTTTGCTTTCCTGCTTAGTAGTTGCTTGCGCTCTTCACGCATCATTTCAGCTTGTTGAAGCTTTTCCACATTCTCCTTCTGATACTGTTTGCCTGTACAGGATATACAGATATGCTTTTCACCATCGCTATCCAGTTCACAAGCGCTACAGATTGGCCTGCGACATATTGAACAGGTAAAGTCTGCTTCTACGCCTGGATGGTTAACACATTTCATTTTTTTATCCTGATTTGTCACAAACTCTTGAATACTCCTGCAACTTATGTAAGTTTGGCAGCAAGAGTAAACTAACTATGAATATTAGCATCTATAACTATAATCTAGCTTGAGTAATAAACAGGTGCAAATGGAAATAGCAATTGTATCCCGGAAATCATTTACAGTTGTGGGACAATTTAATCTACACTCTTCAAATTTAAAGTGATGAAATATTTATGATTTTCGGAACAGTAAAAGAAGAAAAAAAACCGGTTAACACCATACCGTTACCACCCATGAGTGAATATACGGACGATGTGCTGGTTTATCCGGGCGAGTCCATTATCTTATCTACCACTCATTCACAGAAAATCAGTAGCCATTTTCACTACTATAGCCCGGATGATGCACTCATCACCTTTAGCCGTAAGAATGAAACCCTCCTTGAAACCATCAATGTCTCCAAGATAAAAATTTTGACCTTTCCTGAAAACAGGAAATATCGTAAAAGCAAAAAAATGGGTGATGGCAAAGGTGCCAGTTTCCTAATTCCTGCAAAACTACAAACATTCTCCGTTATTTTTAATGACGGGGATAAACTTGAGGGTGAGACCAGAGGATTCAGGGTCGATCCAAACGGGATATTTCTTTTCCCATCCTACGATATCTCTCTCTACCATATTATTTTTATTAGTCGCTCTGCGATTAAAAACTATAGTATTGGCCCCAAATTAGGGGAAATGCTACTCAACGATAGTGTTGCTACCGAGGAACATATCAAGGAAGGTTTAAAAGCACAGGAAGAGGAACGAAATAAACCAATAGGTGAATATTTACGCAAGAAAGCGGTTGTTACGGCCATGGATCTGGAAACAGCTCTGGAACAACAGAAAACCTTCCCAAGTATGCGCCTGGGAGAAATTCTTGTTAATGAGAACCTCATTTCCGAGCAGCAGCTGGAAATGGCACTGGCTGAGCAAAAACAGAACAAACGTATCCCCCTTGGCGAAATACTGGTCAAAAAGGGACTGGTTTCACGCGATGAAATCCAGATATCTTTAGCAAAAAAGCTCGGGATCCCCTTTGTTGATGTCGATAAGTTTGATATCGATGAAGAAGCTCTACGCATGGTTAATGAGGAGACTGCGGAACTCTACAACGTCTTACCCTTGTATCACTTTGAAGGCCGCCTCGCTGTTGCGATTGAAAACCCCATGGATTCAACTGCACTGGATGCAGTTCGCTTTCAAACAAACTGTACTGTTGAGCCAGTCATGGCAAATCACCAGGAGATCACCCGCCTGATTAAGGAGTCATATTCCCGTATCCATTTAATCGATATGGAGGATGAGCAGGAGATCGAAGAGATAGAGGAAGAGTTGGATGAGTCTGCTGCCTCAGATAATGTTGTAGTTAAACTGGTCAACAAAATCATTCTTGATGCCTACAACAAAAAAGCCTCAGATATTCATATAGAACCCTATCCGGGGCAAAAAATGACCCAGGTTCGCATTCGTCGTGATGGCGTTTTGACCGATTATGTAAAGATCCCCGCTTCTATGCGTAATGCAGTCGTTGCCCGTCTGAAAATTATGGCCGGAATGAATATCTCCGAGCGCCGACGGCCACAAGATGGAAAAATCAATTTTGGAAAATTCAGCCGCCATAAATTCGAGCTGCGTGTAGCAACTTTACCAACCAGCGAACAGCTAGAAGATGTGGTAATTCGTATTCTTGCCAGTGGTGAGCCTTTGCCTGTTGCAAAAATGGGATTTGATCCAGTAACTGAAAAAAAGCTGATGAAGCTGATCAACACCCCTTATGGTCTGTTTCTTACCTGCGGTCCAACCGGCTCAGGTAAAACAACAACATTACACTCCATACTAAAAGAGCTAAATACCGTTGAGCGAAAGATATGGACGGTGGAAGATCCTGTTGAGATCACTCAGCCCGGATTACGGCAATTACAGGTAGCACCCAATATTGATGTTACTTTTGCATCCGCCATGCGTGCATTTTTACGTGCAGATCCTGATATTATTATGGTTGGCGAAATGCGTGATGTTGAGACGATTAAAACTGCTATTGAAGCATCCCTGACAGGACATATGGTTTTTTCCACCCTACACACAAATAGTGCTCCCGAGAGTATTAATCGTTTACTTGAGATGGGTATGGATCCATTTAACTTTGGAGACGCACTTGTTGGCGTCCTGGCTCAAAGATTAACCAGACGCCTGTGTACCAAATGCAAAGAGGAGTACGTACCATCTGAGGAAGAGATAGGTGAATTATTAAGTGAATATAGTCAGGACTATATCTCTGCAGGATTTGAGGCGGAGGAAATTCAACAGTACCTTCAGGCGACAAAGAAACAATGGGAATCAAAATACCCACAAGGGATCAAACTATACCGCGCTACAGGCTGTCGTGATTGTAATCAAACCGGTTATGCAGGTCGTCTTGGAATATACGAATTACTCGTAAATAGTGAAGTGATTAATCATGCGATTGTAACCCGTGCCAGTGGTGCCGAAATCAAGCTTATTGCGATTCGAGAAGGAATGCTAACCCTTAAACAGGATGGTATAAACAAAGTCATCGAAGGCATTACAGACGTCAACCAGATTCGTCGTGTTTGTAGTAGTTAATAACCTCACCCAGATTAATAACCTTTATGTCCAATAACGATTTATCTAAGAGTATTCAGGTACAACGTAAAAAACTTGCAATCTATATTGAAAGTAAAATGTATCAACATGCCAGGAAAATTGAAGAAATCTGGGGAAACAGAAATAAACTGGACCAATTTCTGATTGAAATTTTTCCTGAAATGAAATGTGTCAAATTCCTCTATATCCTCGATGCCAATGGGCAACAGATTTCATCCAATATTGCAAAAGACAAGATTATTGAGGATGATTATAAGAGGGATCGCTCGAACAGACCCTATATGCAACAAATGACACCAGGAAAGCAGTTTCTCTTATCTGAAGCATATATCAGTCAACGTGCACGCAGACCCTCTTTGACTGCGCTGCATGTGGTAAAAAATAATGATATGTTATTAGGCTATTTTGGTGCTGATTATGACTTACGCGATTTACCTTTAACACGTGAGATCTATAACGAACCTAAATCATGGCGACAGGTAAAAGGCGACCCGGCTATCCGAAGTGCCGTCTTTTCCCAAAGCCGTATCGAAAGCGAAATGGACAGAGATATCGATAATATTATCGGTGTTATCTATGGGCTTATTTCTGATCATGGGGTTTTTCACGCAAAACTACATTTTTCCAGTAATCGTGCCACTATCTGGTTGACCAGTGATCCATTTAAATACCGCATAATGGACATAGATATGTTAAGAGATCCAGACACCTGTTTTGCCTATCCTCATTCCCCCTATCCCCAGGATGCTGCCATGCCGGTTAAAAAAGTTATGGAGGTTCTGGATGGATTTAAGGAGCTACGTTTTATGGATGAAACGCTCTATCTTCGCGCTGGCTCAATCAATATCTACAATGGCATAGTCAGCCTGACTTTCTCCTGTGATGGTTCTCATTATATTGCATACGATGAGTTTCTCGACAGGGAACATAGCTTTTGGGCACTAAGTAATAAAGATTAATCCAGGGAAGCTTTTACTGCGCTATCCCCAGGTATTTTTCCTGTATTTGATGAATCTGATCCCTGATTTTTGCAGCTTCTTCAAACTCCAGATTCTGTGCGTGTTGATACATCTCATTTTCAAGCTGAAGCAGTCTCTTCTTAATTTCATCCGGCTTCATCACAGCATAATGGGCAATATCCTCAGCAACTTCTGCATAGAGTTTCGGTGATTTAGGCCCACCAGGAAAACCGGATTCAAGAATATCTTTTATAGCCTTTTCAATCCCTTTAGGAGTAATACCATGCTCCTGATTAAACGCGATCTGCTTGTTACGCCTGCGTTCTGTTTCATCAATCGCTCTTTGCATCGATCCGGTGATCCGATCCGCATAGAGAATGGCTTTTCCGTTAATATGACGTGCAGCACGACCTATTGTCTGGATTAATGCAGTTTCTGAGCGTAGAAAACCCTCCTTATCTGCATCAAGAATTGCTACCAGCGCTACTTCCGGCATATCCAGCCCCTCTCTGAGCAAGTTGATCCCAACCAGAACATCGAACTCACCTAACCTTAGATCCCGGATAATTTCCATTCTCTCAACAGTATCAATATCTGAATGCATATAACGCACAGCAACATCATGATCACTTAGATAATCAGTTAAATCCTCCGCCATACGTTTGGTTAAAGTTGTAACCAGGATCCGTTGATTCAGTGCTGCATAACGATGGATCTCAGAGAGCAAATCATCAACCTGTGTCATAGCAGGTCGTATTTCCAGTTCCGGATCGATCAAACCAGTAGGTCTGACTACCTGCTCAGCAACATCTCCAGAATGAGCTTGTTCGTACTTTGATGGGGTTGCTGATACAAATATCATTTGTGGTGAAATACGTTCAAATTCATCAAACCGCATCGGACGGTTATCCAGTGCAGAAGGCAATCTGAATCCATACGCAACCAGGTTTTCCTTGCGCGATCTGTCCCCTTTATACATCGCTCCGATTTGGGGGACAGTCACATGGCTTTCATCTATCACCAACAGTGCATTATCCGGTAAATAGTCAAATAGCGTTGGTGGTGCCTCACCGGGAGCACGTCCGGAAAGATAACGTGAGTAGTTCTCTATCCCCGAGCAATAGCCCAGTTCATTCATCATTTCTATATCGTAACGAGTGCGTTCTTCCAGACGTTGCGCTTCTACCAGTTTGTCATTATTTCGCAGATGTGACAGACGCTCATTAAGTTCTAGTTTAATATGTTCAATCGCTTCTAATATAGTCTGACGTGGTGTCACGTAGTGTGTCTTTGGATAGATAGTTAATCGAGGAACTCTACGTATGACCTCACCTGTAAGAGGATCGAAATATGAAAGCGATTCAATCTCCTGATCGAACATCTCTATTCTGACGGCCTCCTGCTCTGATTCTGCAGGATAAATATCAATTACTTCCCCACGAACCCTGTAGGTTGCTCGATGTAACTCAACATCATTGCGGGTATATTGTAATTCAGCCAATCGACGCAGGATCTGACGTTGATCGATTTGTTCACCCTTCACCAGGTGTAACACCATACCTAAGTAGGATTTTGGATCACCCAGGCCATAAATTGCTGATACCGTTGCAATAATAATGGTATCTTCACGCTCCAAAAGTGCCTTGGTAGCAGACAAGCGCATCTGTTCAATATGCTCATTAATCGATGCATCTTTTTCAATAAAGGTGTCAGTAGAAGGTACATAGGCCTCAGGCTGATAATAGTCGTAGTATGAGACAAAGTATTCAACGGCATTATTTGGAAAGAACTCTTTCATCTCTCCATAGAGCTGAGCTGCCAGGGTTTTATTATGCGCCATAATCAAGGTAGGTCGCTGAACCTGATTGATCACATTGGCAATAGTGAATGTTTTCCCGGAACCGGTAACACCCAGCAGAGTCATTCCTGCTTCACCATTATTTAGACCCTCAACCAGGGTGTTTATCGCAGCAGGTTGATCCCCGGCTGGATCAAATAATGATTTTAGTTGGAATCTTATACTCATGGCGGCTAATATATGTTTAAACAGGGCAATTGTTCATCATATCATCTTCAACTTCTTGAAAGATAATCTAAGAACAAAGCAAGGATTTAACAGGAAAAAAAGTCGGCCCCTCGCTTGCAAGATGATTCACCTTAAAGATAAATTCAACTGCAAGATTGAGGGGTACTCCGCAGAAGACTGCAAAAGTATCCGACTAATGACAACTATATTTACATGATTGTGCAAATCCCCTTGCAACATGCCACAAAGCAATACACAGACTCCCATTCCAAAGTGGTGTATTACAGCATCTTGCCGAGTCTTCTTATGAAGATAGTTGTCGTACTTCAGTAGCCTCATATTTGGGTATAGTGAGCCCCATCACGTAACCCATTGATAGCTACTACAAGTTCTGTGGAAATGAAATTAATAACTATGAATTTCATAAAAAACCATATAATACGCGAAATATTATACCCGCATTATTATTTTTGATGGGCGATTATAAACATAGTTACGCTATATGCCTATTCTTTTTTTCAGGATTATTAAAATTATGGATTCAATGCACTTTCGAGTGCGGTAATCAACTGTTCACGACGATGTAAGCCGCCGGATTCCGTAACAAAATCGCTACAAAGCACTTCAACCTCAGATGAAACCGGAGATATTCTTGATGTAGGCCAGATAACCTTATCGATTTCAATCCCAAGCTCTTTAAGAAAATCAAGCATCCACGATAGAGGGAATTGTCCCAGAACATGATGGTCATTACCCAGGTTTCCAATTAAGACTTTGGTTGCCTGAGATGTTCTTAGCGCCTGATTAATACCCTGGGGCAACAATGGTGGAATAACACTGGTTATGAAGCTACCAGGGCCAATGATGATCACATCGGCAGATTCTATCGTTGCTATGGCTTCTGCGGTTCCATTACAGATGGGCTCCAGTGATACAGAATCGGGGAGCTGTTTGATATTTTCCACACTAACCTCACCAAGGATCTCACGTCGACCACATTTCGCCACCAGATGAACAGGTACCTCTGACATCGGGATTAAACGTGAGCGTATCCGCAGAAAACGTCGAACTGTTTCAATCGCATCCAGAGGACGAACGCTCAGGTCATCAAGTGCTAGGAGCATCAGGTTTCCCAGATTATGTCCGCTTAATTCACCCACTTCCTGAAAGCGGTATTCAAACAGCTGAGATGCAATAGTCTGATTATCGTGACAGAGCTGATTAATACATTGGCGTAAATCACCCCAACCAATACAGCCACTTTCCTGACGTAGACGCCCTGTAGAACCCCCATTGTCACTGGTCGTCACAATGGCACTGAGTTTATCACCCATAAATGAGAGTGCTGACAGTAATCGACCTAATCCATGCCCGCCACCTAAGGCAACAATTTTGATATCAAACGGTTTTACCTCGTCCTGTAAATTACTCATGAAATGTCACTTTAAATATCATTAACCTGAGTTAATTGTGGACGTAATTTTTTTATTTAGCCAGAATCTATATTAATTATTTTAAAAAAAAGTACATCAAAGATTGATGTGGATAATGATGACGCAGATTCAGTGTGGTATGATTTTTTTGCTTTTTTATTGCATGGATTTTGCTGAGACCAAACCATTATTTTAATAATCATTCATTAACTAATGATGATCTGTCGAGGATAACGTATTGGAATTTCAACTTTCGCATCGCGTATGTAAAGTAAAACCATCCCCTACGCTTGCTGTTACAGCTAAAGCACAGGAGTTACGCGCTCAAGGCAAGAATATTATCGGACTTGGTGCAGGTGAACCTGACTTCGACACCCCGGATCATATTAAAGAGGCTGCAATTACTGCAATTAATAATGGATTCACCAAATATACCGCAGTAGATGGTACTCCTTCATTGAAAAAGGCGATCATTGAAAAGTTCAAACGGGATAATGGCATTGAATATACGCCTTCACAGATCCTGGTTTCCTGCGGTGGAAAACAGAGTTTTTATAATCTGGCTCAAGCAGTACTCGATAGTGGTGATGAAGTCATTATCCCTGCACCTTACTGGGTATCTTATCCGGATATGGTACTTCTGGCTGATGCAGAGCCGGTTATCATTGAAGCTGGCCTGGAGCAAAATTTCAAAATCACCCCGCAACAGCTTGAAGCGGCGATCACACCTCAAACACGCCTTTTTGTCATTAACAGTCCATCAAACCCTACAGGTGTCGCTTATACCCTGGATGAGCTAAAGGCTTTAGCTGAGGTTTTAAGAAAATATCCTCGTATTCTCATCGCATCTGATGATATGTATGAGCACATCCTTTGGGCTGATGAAGAATTTTCCAATATCTTAAATGCTGCACCTGACCTATATGATCGGACGTTTGTGTTAAGTGGTGTCTCCAAAGCCTATGCAATGACTGGATGGCGTATTGGCTATGCTGGTGGTCCAGAGCCATACATCAAGGCTATGAAAAAGATCCAGTCACAAAGCACATCCAATCCCACCTCAATCTCCCAGGTTGCAGCTGAAGCAGCATTAACCGGAGATCAAACGTGTATACAGGAAATGCTGGTAGAGTTCAAAAAACGCCACGATTTTGTTGTAGCCGCACTCAATGAAATTGAGGGTGTTAAATGTTTACCATCACAAGGGGCTTTCTACTCATTCCCGGATATGAGCACTATCATTTCCAGAATGGATGGTATCAACAACGACCTGGATCTAGCTGAATACCTGATCCAGAATGCTAATGTCGCATTGGTGCCCGGTTCTGCATTTGGAAAAGAGGGATATATGCGTCTTTCATTCGCAACCAGTATGGAAAATTTACAGGAAGCAATTAAACGAATTAAAGAGGCGTTATCCGCTTAAAACGCTTTATTTAATTTCTTTTATACTTTTTAACCTTGGGGTATTGACCACCTAGAGATCGGCTTGTAGTATACGCGCCTCAACAGTTATTCCCTCATAGTTCAGTTGGTAGAACACCGGACTGTTAATCCGTATGTCGCTGGTTCGAGTCCAGCTGAGGGAGCCAAATTTAAAAGCCCCGTTACTAAAAAGTATCGGGGCTTTTTTCGTTATTGAGCACTCTCATCAGCTTTGTAGTTAGAAATATACTATTCATGGTAAGACCACGACCTCACTTTATGTGATCTGTCTTGTTCCAGATAATACAGTTAAATCCAGATACTCATGTTATTAGGTGGTTTCAGCTCTGGTAACGGCTTCTTTCAGTGTCAGATCTTTAAATAACTGGGCCTCAAAGATTCGCCCACTTCTTTTATCATCCACAAAAGCACCGACAACAACACCAGGTATAGTGCTTTCTGGTAAATTTGGCGCAAAAGGACCGCCTAGATCAGTACGGCACCATCCTGGATCTGTAAGGTTAATAACAACATCAGTACCGTCGAGTTTGCTGGCAAGATCTTGTGTATATTTATTTAGTGCCGCTTTACTTGCAGAGTAGCCAGCTTGTTCTGGTTCATTCATGATTCCACTGGTGGTATTAATAACACGCCCAAATCCACGCTTAATCATTTTGGGGATCAGGTGATAACATAAGGTTGTAACTGCAATAAAATTAATCCGAAAACTTAACTCAAAATCCTCAATGGGTGTTTTCCAGTAATCTTCCCTATAGGCAATCTGAACTCCAGCATTGTTAAATAGAAGATCTATTTCAGTATCTCTGTTTTCGATTTCATTCAGCATAGCCATAACTTCATTATGGTTTGCCAGATCTGCAGCAACACTATATGCCTGAACACCCTGTTCTTTCACTTTTTCCAGAATTGACTGTGTATGTTCCAACGAACGGCTATGCAAAACCAGATTACAACCCTGACTTGCCATAAATTGCGCTAGCAAGGAACCAATGCCACGGCTTGCACCGGTAATAAGAGCCCAACGCCCTTTAACTTTAACCATTTACTATTACTGAACGCACTTACTGTTCAATGACGCATCCACAGTAAAATGACCACTGGTATATGTCCTGCCGATATCCAGCTCCACAGGCGCCCCTAGTGAAGCCATGGTTAAATTTCCAACAAATGATGTGACAATTAATAATGCCTCCAGGAAGGATTTGTTATGCGCACCATAATAGGTCACACCTAGATCACCAATAACAGTTGCAAGATTGGCATTGTTTAAATAACTGTTTGCTTTGGTAAGCCCTTCATTGTAATCCCCGTTATTATCATTACATGTCTGTGCAGCATCTCCTGCGATTCTGTCAATTATTGCAACACTCGTTTTAACAATGACCTCAACTGTAACAGCTGGTAACTGATAAGCACCGGCTGGTGATGCGGCAATGGTAGCATTGGCTGTATCAATCGGTATCTGTGCTGAGGATATGACTGCTGGTGAAACCGCTGATTTAACGGCCTTAATCATGGTTGCCAAAATTTGATAAACACCATTTGAACCGGTTATGTTGGTTGTATCAGTACCGCTACTCATAATCTGTGCTGGAGTGAGTGATTTTAGTGTATTTGTGACTTCAAAAACCCGAGTAAAGCCATAATCAATCAATGCTGCGTGAATACGTGCCAGCTGTGCCTCAGTGACTGTGCCTGAAAGTGTAGAAACATTACTCATCGGATCAGCGTTAATATCTGCTTCGGTAATATCTGTCAGGCCAGCTGTTTTTAACAGGGTTACAATATTTGCATCAGTTAGTGCTGTATTAAGCACCCCTCCTGTTGTATCAGCTGTGGAGAGTTGTCAGTGGTGAAATGATAGTACTCGTTGTTCCGACATCGATTAGAGTGGCCATTTCAAGTGTATAGTTTACCCCGTTATGTAAACCAAGTTTTGTTGTATCTGTGATGATTAAGGTTCGCTCCGATATTGCTGTATCCAGCGAAAAGGTAATAGCCCCGTTAGCATTGGAAACCGTTGACATCACTTCGCCGCTATCACAGGTTTTACTAAAATTAGAATCAATAAAAAAACTGTGCACCACTAATATAGGGATCGACTATGGTTGCTGATAATGTCACTTTATTTGAAGCGATTGCTGACCCGGAAGATTCTTCTTCTGAGCAACTGGTAATCATAATAGATATTAGAAGCATCGATATCAGCAGATTGAACTCTTTTTTCACCGCATTATCCTTTTATAGAAATGTTTTTTTAAAAGCCTACTACACATTATATGCAGCAAAAACAACAAAGCACGCCGAAGCGTGCTTTATTTGTTTTATATCAATTATCAGTCTACTTTTTGTTTAGCTCCTTTAGAGCTTTTATACCTTTATTTCGCTGAGCATGTGCAATCTCAATTTCGCGAGCTATAGACTTCTTTTTGCTCTTATTGGATTCATTCTCAAGATCTTGTTTGAGTGATTTTTCTCTTTTCTTCAGTTTTTTGAGAATATGTTTAATACTTTTCTTTTTATTAGAAAATTTGCGCTGATCTTCATCGAAGTACTCAGCCATCATTTTTAAATATTTTTTCATTGTCATGTTATTGATTCTCGTAATCCAGTGAACTTAATTAATCGTTCTCTTTATTTGCCAGGATTTCATCAATTTCATCCTGATCCAGTGCAATACTTGATTCTGCTGTACTTACATCCAAATCGTGGTCAGCAAACAGTGTTGCACCCATTTCAACTAGGTTTCTTGAAATATCATAAGCGTAGCCACTGTCATTCATCAGTGATGTTGCCATTGGTGCAGTAATTGCATTTTCACGAATCAGTTTATCCATCATGCCATTAACAGATGCATCTGTTTTTTCCATCTCGACTTTTAACATATCAAGGGATAGAACCGTATCATCTTCGTTATTATTACGCATTAATTGTAGCTGACGCAAAACATTGGCAATCTGTACTCGTAGATGATTGTACTCACGACGAATGGCATCATTATCTGATGCAATGTAGCGTGAAAGATTTTTCTGAAGATGTTTGGTATCTTTAACAGCTTCTACAATATCTCTTGCTGCCTGACGCATTCCAAATAGTTTCTCACTATACTCTGCAGGCATACTCTGCTGCGAACGACTAATATATTCAATAATCGCGTTATATAAAACTTTAACCTTCAGGTCATACTGCGCATCAATATCAAATGGCACAACCTTTCCTGGGCGATGTACCAAGTCAGCCAAATCATCCTTAGAATGGATAACATCAGGCTTTAAACTGATTCCATGTGCAATAACCTCAAATGCATTTTCATACAGATGCACAGTCTCTTTTCTTACAGATTCCAAAACAGCTTCAGGGAATTCCATTGAAGCTTCATTCAAATAACGTGGTTCAACAAGCCCTTTGCGTTTTTCCTTGAATGTTTTGGTAAGGAAGTTAACTAAGGTATTGATAAATGGAATCATCAAAATGATGCCAAGAGTGTTAAAGATCGTATGGAACACCGCCAGTTTAAGGGTGTAATCATCTGCAGGTATTCCTACAGCAGCACTAATGCTATCGACAGCAAACATTATTTGATGGATAAATATAATCGCGACGGCACCAGTTACCAGATTGAATATCAAATGTGCCCCGGCTAGCCGCTTCCCTTCAACATTCGCGCTTAAGGATCCCAAAATTGCGGTAATGGTTGTACCAATATTGGCACCAATGGCCAAAGCCAGCGCATTATCGTAAGTAATTTGTTGTACCGACAATGCGGTGATGATAAGTACTAAAGTAGCATGACTGGACTGCATGACTACCGTCGCAAAAACACCTAGTGCTGTAAATATCAGCAATCCGGTAAATCCTGGAACAGCATAGGCAGCAAGGTCAATGGTATCCTTAAATGACTCAAAGCCCATTTTCATATGATGAATACCCAGGAACAGGAATCCCAGACCCGCCAGAATATAACCAATACCTTTGAGTGAGCGTGACTTCTGGAACATCAAAATCACACCAAACACTAGCATCGGCATTGCGTACGCTGAGATTTTCACCTTAAGACCAAAACCTGCAATCAACCATGCACCAGTAGTGGTTCCCAAGTTTGCACCAAAGATAATGCCCACACCGGAAGCGAGTCCAATCAGGCCAGCACTTAAGAAAGAAATTGTAATAACTGAAACCAGTGAACTGGATTGCATGATGGTTGTAGTTACTACACCAAAGGTGAGACTTTTCCATAATTTATCAGTCGTTCGGCGTAATAGTCGCTCCAGTAATCCACCAGTAAAGGCCTTAAAACCCTCCTCTAGTGAAACCATACCAAATAAGAAAATGGCCACACCTGCGGAGATTTCCTTAAAATCAGGGCTTATCCAAAACCCATAGGCGAGAACAACAAATATACTTGGAAGCAAAATCTTGCGAATCATGGTTATCTTCTGACCTCATCAGATTTAGGTTGCTGAAGGGTATAAATCGATAAGGAGATATCTATTAATTAAACTAATAGAATATACCCTAATCATTTAACTGTAATAAAACTGTCATATTATGACATAGATCAATCAGAAAAATCTAATATGGTTCACAAAAAAAACGCTGAACCGTTTATTCGGTCCAGCGTTAATAATTAAAACTTATGATATTTTTTATACTGTATACAACCTCACTATGGCAACATCATTCCACGAATTGTGAAGAAAAGCATAGCAGCCATCAATCCAGATACAGGTACGGTAATAACCCAGGCTGCAGCGATTCTCAGTAGTGCAGAACGCTTAACCAGTTCATGACGATATACCTTTTTAAGTCCTTTTCTCTCTTTTTTGGTCAACTCAGCAGATGCGGAGTGTGCTTTTAACTGCTCAAGCATCACACGCTTATCTGCAAGCGAGGCCTTTTTAAAGTCAAGTAGGAATGCTTCAACCACTTCTTCATCCTGATCATGGTGATGTTCTTTTATCTCTTCAATCATTTTGGAGTAACTGGTCTTGATGAATTCACGCAGGAATCCAACACCGAACACACCACCCACAGCGATGTGAGTTGAGCTAACAGGTAATCCCAACTGACTTGCAATAATAACGGTAATAGCGGCTGCCATTGCGATACTAAACGCACGGCTTTGATCGAGTTCGGTAATTTCCGAGCCTACTGTTTTAATCAGTTTTGGTCCATAAAGAGCCAAACCAACAACCAAACCTAAAGCACCAACCAGCATAACCCACAGTGGAATTGCTGCCTTTTTAGCAACACCACCATGCATGATGGCATCATTGATTGCTGCCAGCGGACCTACCGCATTTGCTACGTCATTTGCACCATGCGCAAAGCTTAATAGTGCAGCAGCAAAAATTAACGGCACAACAAAAAGTGAGTTCACCCCATCCTTATCATTTGATACTTTTGCGGAAGCTTTAGCGACAAGAGGCTTAACAATCAGGTAAACAACTACAGCAATTATTAAACCAATACCTAATGCAGGTAATATGTCCAGTTTAACAAGCTTCTTCAAACCTTTCATAATCAGATAGGTACTAAATGCCCAGGTCATTAACATAACCAGGATAGGTACCATCTTTTTAGCGGCGGCACGCATATCACTTTGGTACATAATCGTTCGTTTGATAATAAACAGGAACAGTGCTGCAATGATACCGCCGAACACCGGGGAGATAACCCAGCTTGCTGCAATCGCACCCATTTTGTCCCAGTTAGCGATACCAAGACCACCGGCTGCAATACCTGCACCCAACACACCGCCAACGATAGAGTGAGTAGTCGATACTGGTGCGCCAGCTGCAGTTGCGATGTTTAGCCATAATGCTCCAGCTAATAACGCTGCCATCATGATCCAGATAAAGGTATCTGCATCCTGAATCATTGCAGGATCAATAATGCCCTTTTTGATGGTGCTGACTACATCACCACCAGCAATTAATGCTCCAGATGCTTCAAAGATAGCCGCAATAATGATTGCACCACCCAGTGTCAGGGCTTTAGAACCTACTGCAGGTCCAACATTATTAGCGACATCATTCGCTCCAATGTTCATACCCATATAGGCACCAATCATAGCTGCAGCAATCAGCATATAGCTGCTAGTTATGCTGGTTCCTACAAAGATCATGACACCAACTACAAAAAGAACCGCTATGCCGAATCGGAACATTTCTGTTCGACCCTGACTGGTAGCATCTTCGATATTATTAAAATCTTTTAATTCCACGGATGTCGCTCCCCTATTATTAAAATGTTTAAAATCACAAAAACTTTTTACCCAAAGTATCTACTCAACTCGAACAACCATGAATTTCCATTCCCCCTCACACGGTATGAAAATCGACTATTTATTCAGTGAATCAGTAGAACTCTAAATGTACTTATTAAGCATGAGTTCTCTTTCATAAAAAACGAAACAGAATACGCTTGAGATAACAGAAGGATTGTATTAAAGAAATATGACACTTTTATGTCACTTTTTAAGCTTTTGTTAATATTCACTAAAGAATATTTTTTACACATTATGAGTTTTATTTATATGAAAATGTCACATAAATCATAGGGATATATTGACCATCTAATCTTTTGTTTTATGTTATCAATACAACCAATCAACTGGAATGATTGATATCACACAGCAAAGATAACTACTCTATTTGACAGGCTTCCACCAGAGCTTTTGATCCACCAGAAGTGCATCGGTATTGTCCACACGCCTGGCGATGATTTCATCAATATCCAGTGCTTTCATAAATCCTAGTACATATGCCATATCAGTAATTTTTGTCGCAACATATTTTCCACCACCCAGCGATTTATCATCCATATCAGAGTAGGTGTAGATTGCATCCTCTAACATCTGTTGATCATAGGTTTTTTTGTTTTTTATAGAACCCGGAATACTAAATACGTGAATACCACCAATACCTACAACGACCGATCCTTCATCGGCTATGCTCTTTTTAATATTAGGTGGGATTGATTTTTCAGCTCTGGTTTGTGCTAATAATATTGCTGTATTAATTTCACTATGAGTCATAGGGTTTGGTGAGTTAACTGCTCCTTTATCGAGTACATCAATAACAAGCGATTTAAAGTTTAATGAACCCAGCTCGCCATTGAAGAATTCAAGTTCGCCCTGCTTATTGATAGTGGATATTTGCATTGTGTTGTTTACAATTTCCCATACCACACCACTTTCTGATTCAAGCTGCGCCTTATTCAAGGCGCCATTAAAACGGTTACGCAAAGCCTGTTGCTCTGTGATTAATTCCAGTTTAATTCCCGTTTGACGTTTGTATTGTTCTAACACCTCGTTTGCTTGAGAGTTTCCGGCTTGAAATGAGGCTGTTGCGATACCAGCATAACCCACTGGGTTGTACTCTTGCGCCTGCTTTTTAAGCTGTATAAGTGCATTTAAGCCTTCATTGACAGTATCCTCAGTGAATTGTCCACTATTGTGTACAAGATCATCAGAATAGGAGACAGGGATTTCATCCCGCACCAGAGTTTGAATGATAGTTCCTTCACACACATCAACCCGGGCTGTCTGCATTTTGCTTGTTTCAGTACCAATTTCAAATGCAGTCCGGATTTGATCACAGTCACCACTACTATAATGTGAGCCGGTGTTATTTGAGCACGATGTTGCTAATAGCATCAAAGCAACTGAGGTTGCTATACGAAGGCAGATCTTTTGTGATTGCTGGTTAATATTGAGCATGATCCCCAAAACTACTCCTTTTTCAGATAATCGTTACTCTAGGATAGGACGATTGGAAATATGTTACAACTATTAGCCTGAAATTTGACTGGTATCAAAATCCAGAGTTATTGCAGCAATTTTTGAATTAATGATTTCAAAACGTTGTTTAACCATAAATGTTTTTTCTGGTTTTATCATTTGATAATGCACTTCGATTACTTGATCTATTTGATTAATTTGGATAATTTCATAATCACAATGAATGGCTGGATCCTTGATGAGACAATCAACATAGCTGGCTGCATTTGCGAATTGATATAACGGGCCGCTAAAACTGACTCAGGCTCCAGCAATTCCAACAGGTTTTGTAGATTCTCGGCTGAAAAATATATTTCAAGATAAGCTAAAACAATTTCATATGGCTTCATATGCTGGACACTTTTTGACAGTTTATCTTTACATTTAAAAATTTTGCCCCATTAAATAGTCGTTAACTATATAGACTTTATGCTCAGGAGATTTCATGGATACTGTTATTTATCACAATAACCGCTGTAGCAAAAGCCGGGCAACCATGGCATTGCTGGAACAAAACAATATTTCACCTACCACTATTTATTATCTTGAAACCCCACCCTCAGTGGATGAGCTCGATTCCTTACTAAACAAGCTGAATAAACAGCCTGAAGAAATCATTCGTTTTGGTGAGTCTATTGCCAAAGAGCTTAAAATCTCTGCAAAGGATAAACGTACCCGCAGTCAGTGGATTGAGCTAATGGTACAGCACCCTATTTTGATTGAACGTCCTATCGTGGTGATGGGTGACAAAGCTGTTCTTGGTCGTCCACCGGAGAATGTACTGACTTTAATTGAAGAGGTTAAACCCTAACCACGTGGATGGTGGGTACTGTGTAGTGTCTTTAATCTTGCGTTCGCAACATGGGTATATATTTGGGTAGTCGTTAGGCTTTGATGACCCAGCAAGAGCTGAACCACACGCAAGTCAGCACCATGATCCAATAGATGGGTAGCAAAAGCATGGCGTAAGGTATGTGGTGATATCGCTTTATTGATCCCTGCCACCAGGGTGTAGTGTTTTACCATTTGCCAGAATCCCTGACGACTCATGGCAGTACCTCGATTACCAGGAAAGACAGCTTCAGTTTGATGATGGTTTTGTAATAATTCAGCCCTGGCTGTTTTGATATATTTCTCCAACCAGCTACTAGCCTCTTCCCCCATTGGAACAAGCCGTTCCTTATCACCCTTACCCACAACTCTGACAATTCCCTGTTCCAGACTAATTTGTGACAATGTAATGGTAACCAGCTCAGTAACACGAAGACCCGTTGCATAGATTAACTCAAACATCGCTCTATCTCTAAGACCGCGAGCTTCATTGATATCGGGAGCGTTTATCAACGCTTCTACTTCTGATTCATTCAGTGTTTTTGGTAGTGAACGTGGCATTTTCGGGGCTTCTATCAACAGGGTTGGATCATGAGATATTAACTCTTCCCGATACAAGTGACCGTAGAAACGCTTGAGTGTAGATAGAATTCGTGCACTGGTACGAGGCTTAATTTTTCCTTTACCCCGATATTGAAGATAATTTAACAAATCTGGTGTATCAACTGTAAGTAGCTCACGATTGTTTTTACTTAGCCACTGCTGGAATTTATTTAAATCACTACGATAAGCATTTAGAGTGTTTTGACTCAAGCCATATTCAAGCCAAAGCGTATCAATAAAGTGATCAATTGCAGCATCAAAGCTCATAAGGCATGCTCATGCTGAAGAAGCAATTGTTTAATATCCATACATATACCTTTTGTCTGCCCCATATATCCACCCAATCCATTTGACGATACAACCCGATGGCATGGAGTTACAATCGCAATGGGGTTTTGACGACAGGCATTAGCGACAGCTCTTGCACCTGAATTAAGATTTTTCGCAAGTTGACCATAGGTTAGTACTTCGCCTTTGTTAATTGTTCGAAGTGCGCTCCAAACATTTTTTTGAAAAGGCGTCCCCTGCTCCAGCAAAGGAATTGAACTCAAGCTTTGTTGATGGGTAAAGTAATTATTAATTGTATCAATGATATTTTGTTGTTGATTTGATAGTTTCTGATGCTGTATTACCTGTGGTTGTTTTTGGATAAAAGTAAGAGCAGCCAGATAGTTCTGTTCGAATCCCAATGCAATACATACCTGATTTAAACCAGGAAAATCCATCTGATAATGAACAGAACCATGTCTCATCGTTTCAGTTTTATCTGCTCGATTTCTCGCTGGATCACAGATTTTCGTGCAGGATCTTCAGTAACTGCCAATAATCTGTTTAACATGGTTTGAGCATCAGACAACAAACCAGCATCCATTAAAGCCGTTGCCGCATGGAATCTGGCTGTTTGTGCCCATGGATCCATATTCTCACTGCCAAATAGAGTCGCAGAACTTAAATAGTAATAAGCGGATTGCACATGGTCATTTTCCTTAGCATAAGCTTCTGCAATCCAGTAGAGCAATTCACGTTTAAAGTTGGAAACATCAATTTTTTGCAGAATCTTCTCCAGTAGTTCCAGTGTTGCACTATTCTCGCCCGCTGTTTGTAAATCAAAAATCAACTGAACAAGACGATCCCTATATTTAGGTGTAACTCTGGTAATGTCCTCTACAGCTGATCCAAGAACATCTTTTGCGTGATTATATTCTCCGGCTAACAGAAATATTTTGGCCCTGCGTAAATGCCAGATGAATAAGGCGGTTCCTTTGGGTGGTACTGTCAACTGTTGAATAATAAGCGATGCTGTTTGTAAGTTATTTTCCTGTATGGCTTTATCCAGTAACAGATAGGCGGCTTGTTCCGGGATATCTCGTGATGGGTTGATTAAAGAGGATTCTACATAGAGTTTTTGCAGCAGATGTTCTCCACCTGGCATCGACATAATCCGCTCTACCATTAACTGGTGAGCACGTTGCTGGTTTTTTGGCTCTAGAGATTTATGAGCCAGATATGATAGATAAGCACGACTACGGACAGGCAAAAACTTCCGTGCTTTTTGTTCACGTTCAAACCATGATTCATCATCACCCTGTAATAACTGATCCCTGTTTGCTACCTTTTTTGCATAGGAAATATAAGCATCCCAAAGATCGTCCACATCAAAATTAAACAACTCCTTAATCGTGCTGTCAGCCTCAGGATTTCGAAACAGTTGTTCCATTGCAATGATTCGGGAAGGATATTCATTAATTGCAATAGCGATTTCAACAACCAGACAGTTATAAAAGATCTTCTGCTTTTCAGAGATGTCTGACTTTAGAATACTCTTAATTCGATTCAGATGGGCGTGTAATGATTTCTTTTGACGAATCGTTGCCAGTATGCGCAGGTTTTCAGCTTCAGAATCATTTTGAATGCTCTTAAGCTCATTTTCAGCCTGATTCGCATGACCTGACTCTAACAATACCTTAGCTCTTAACAGTGCCTCCTTTTGATCACTACCATAATCCTGCTTGAAGCGCTGCATTGCCAAAAATGCATCCTCACCTTTACGTTCTCCCAGGTAGGTTTCAATAACCATTTTGCGCCAGCGCTTAAACTGTTGCGCAGCATAATTCTCAGGTTCTGACCAGATTAATTGATTTAAAATATTCCTTGCTTTCTTATAAGCATTTATCTGGATAAGCGCAGAAACATGCTGTTGCGCAAACTCAAGTCTCTTTTGTGGTGGTATCGAATTTGGATAAGTTTCAATCCGTTCTATGAGCTCCTTCCAGAAGCCATGTTGTTGCATGATATTTAAACGGGAACGCTCCCATTGATACCAGCTTGCAAAATCTTTATTGATATCCGGCTGGTGCTGCTCAATCATAGCTATAGCCAGCTGGGGCGCACCGTTACTGGCAAAAAGTTGATACTGCTCTAGAGAAATTTGTGCTGATGCGGACAATGGCACCAAAGATATGACAAAAAAAAGGCAGAACAGTATCACTATTCCGCCTTTCTTTAGTTGATGTTGCTGGAAGTTCATCCGCAACTACCGGGCAATGGGGAGATCCCCAATTACTGCTTTGCCTTTAACTTCTCTTTAATACGTGCTGATTTACCGGCACGATCACGCAGATAGTACAGTTTGGCACGACGAACATCACCACGACGCTTTACTTCGATTGAGTCGATCTGGGCACTGTATGTCTGGAATACACGCTCAACGCCTTCACCATGTGAAATCTTGCGTACAGTAAATGAAGAGTTCAATCCACGATTACTCTTGGCAATAACAACGCCTTCGAATGCCTGCAGACGCTCACGACTACCTTCTTTTACCTTTACCTGAACGACGACTGTATCACCAGGACCAAACTCAGGGATCTCGCGGGTCATTTGTTCCGCTTCGATCTGTTGAATAATATTGCTCATTTTTTGAACTCCTGAAAAAATTTGCGCGAATTATACACATAATTTATCCAAATGTGGATTTTCACGATATTTTTTATAAAAAAATAATAACTTCTTAACCTTGCTAATTCTATTGAGCCTTCTTTAACAAATCAGGCCTTCTATGCTGTGTTCGCTGTAATGATTGTTGATAGCGCCATTTTGCAATTGCATCATGATTCCCGTTTAGCAAAACCTCTGGAACCTTATAACCATCTACCACTTCAGGTCTTGTATAGTGTGGACAATCAAGTAAACCATGACTGAAAGAATCCTGATCAGCCGAGTCTTCATGACCGAGAGCCCCTGGAAGTAACCTTACTACAGCATCGATCACTGCCATTGCTCCTATTTCGCCACCACTTAATACGTAGTCTCCTATGGATAACTCTGTATCGACTTCCATCTCTATAAGTCGTTCATCAATCCCCTCATAGCGTCCTGCCAGAAAAATAAGGTGTTGATGTTGTGTGAACTCTTTTGCCTGTTGTTGAGTAAATGGTTTCCCTTGAGGTGAAAGGTATATCACTTTACTTTCAACTGAAGATGAGGCTCTTGCAGCACGGATCGCTTTTAATAATGGCTCCACCATCATGACCATTCCGGGGCCACCACCATAGGGTCTGTCATCTACAGTGCGGTGTTTATCTTCGGTATAGTCACGAGGATTCCACAAACCCAGCTCAAATAGCCCATTTTCAAGAGCTCTGGATGAAACACCATACTGGCTAATTGCATCGAACATCTGCGGAAAGATGGTAATGACATCAAAACGCACTTAAAACTCCCTATCCCAGTCAACGGTGATTATTGAGTTTTCCAGATCTATTCTCTGTATAACCTCTCCTGGAATATAGGGAATCAGGTATTCGTTATCGTTATCACGAACGACCAATACGTCATTGGAACCTGTTTCCATCAGATCCACAACCTTACCGAAGATGACCGCGTTCAAATCCTGAACAGTTAATCCAATCAAATCACGCCAGTAGAACTCCCCATCATCCAGATCTGGTAGTTCTTCCGGCTTTATTGCAATTTTACGCTGTAAAATGGATGCTGCTTTGTCTCTATCATCAATACCAGAAAGCGAAGCGACGATCCCTTTACCATGCTGACGCCCATCAATAAGTTGATGGGGGATCCAGCTACCTCGCTGTTCCAGATACCAGGTTTTATAAATGAGTATATTTTCACGAGGCTCAGTGTGAGAATAGACCCGTAACCAGCCACGAACACCATATATTCCTGATATTTTACCAACAACAATGAAGGAATCTTTCGTGCTGGTGATCATGAGTGCTGCCTGGAAATCAGCTATTAGGCTGCTGCTTTACACTCTTTAACCAATGACGCAACACGTTCAGTGGTTTGTGCACCTTGACCTAACCAGTAATCAACACGCTCAAGCTCGATACGCAGACGCTCTTCACCACCTTTGGCAGTTGGATTGAAGAAGCCAACACGCTCAATAAAGCGGCCATCACGACGATTGCGGCTGTCAGTTACCACGATATTATAAAAAGGACGTCTCTTTGCGCCGCCTCTTGCCATACGAATGCTTACCATCGAAAACCTCATTCTCTACAAACAAATGGGGCCGCCAAACCTTTGGCGACCCATATCAAGCCGGCAATTCTACCCGTAATTTTTAAAAAAAGGTAGTCAATTTGGGAAATTATTGATTTTATGGAATAAAATCTGTTTATAAACTGATATTTGCACTATTTTAATGATGACCATGCAGCACGTAAGTAGAGAATCATCGACCATAATGTCAGAATTGCTGCAAGATAGAGCATTACAAAACCAGCCAGTGAAGTTGATATCCCAAAAAGAGGTTCATGATATAAAAGCATAACCAAAGCGAGCATTTGTGCGGTTGTTTTAACCTTTCCCATCATACTTACGGCTATTTTGTTCGATGCTCCAATTTCAGCCATCCATTCACGTAGTGCTGAGATAGTGATTTCACGTCCAATTATCACAATCGCGGGAATTGCCAGCCAAAAACCGGAGTATGGCGTTGGATTGGAATCCACAATTAAGATCAAAGAGGCTGCGACCATCAGTTTGTCTGCGACCGGATCCAGAAAGGCACCAAATCGTGAGGTTATATTCAAGCGTCTTGCAAGGTACCCGTCGAACCAGTCAGTAATAGCTGCAATACAGAAAAGGAGTGTAGCCGCTTTATTTGACCATTCAAATGGCAAGTAAAACGCGATCACAAACACCGGAATCATTGCGATCCGCATAAGTGTCAGAATATTCGGTATGGTCATTTTCATGAATTATTCTTGTTCCGGATGCAGTGAGTCATATATTTGTTGTGCCAAAGTTTGACTAATGCCTTTCAGTTTAGCCAAATCTTCTGTCCCAGCACGAACAATCTCTTGTAAACCACCAAACTGCTTTATTAACAGCTGTCTGCGCTTGGGTCCTAATCCTGGAATATCTTCAAGCACTGATCGTTTGCGCTTTTTTGCACGCTGACTGCGATGGCCAGTAATTGCAAAGCGGTGTGCTTCATCTCTGATCTCCTGGATCAGATGTAAAGCTCCCGAGTCCGCGGGCAGTATAGTCGGGGTTGGTTGTCCAGACAATATTAACTGTTCAAGTCCAGGCTTACGCTCTACACCTTTTGCTACCCCAACCAGAGCTATTCCAACCAGCTGTAATTGCGATAATACCTCCTCTGCTTGCGAAAGTTGTCCTTTTCCCCCATCAACTAAAATCATATCTGGGTAAATTCCGTCCTCCTTTTTCAGTCGTTCATAGCGACGCGTCAATACCTGTTTCATCGCTGCATAATCATCGCCTGGTGTAATATTACTGATATTGTACCGACGATAGTCGCTATGTTTCATGCCATCTTTTTCAAATACAACACAGGATGCGACTGTCGCTTCACCCATGGTGTGACTTATATCAAAACATTCGATACGTTGAATATTGTCATTAATTGATAACGCATTTTTAAGCGCTTCCATACGGTTTTCATAGCTATCTTTTTTCGCAAGCCGACTTAATAATGCCTGACTGGCATTCATCTCTGCCAACCTTACCCAGCGGGCACGATCACCCCTGACTTTGGTTGTTATTACCAACTTGCTGTCACTTTGACGACTTAGCACCTCCTCTAATATTTTTTTATCCGCCATTTTTTGATTAACAATGATTTCGCCTGGTATTTGATTATTTGTACTATGAGAATCATTTAAATAATACTGTGCAATCGTTGCTGACAGGATCTCGTTTAACGAGTGCTCCTGTGTGTGCTGTGGGAAGATGGTTTTATTACCCAAGTTTTGCCCTGCTCTTATAATAAAGATTTGAACACAGCAAAGCCCTCCCTTTTTGATCACAACAATTACATCAAGATCACCTTTGCCACTAACTACAAACTGCTTTTCCTGAACTCTTCTGAGGTTCTTGATTTGATCACGCAAAAGAGCCGCCTTTTCAAACTGCAAATGATTGGAAGCCCTTTCCATTTGCTTGACCAGTTCATCAATTACATCGTGATGTTTGCCTTGTAGAAACATACGGGTATAACGAACATCCTGTTGGTAATCTTCATCTGTGACCATTTCAACACAGGGTGCACTACAACGGTTTATTTGGTATTGCAGACATGGGCGTGTTCTGTTTTTAAAATAACTATCCTCACATTGACGCACAGGAAAGAGTTTCTGTAATAGGTTCAGACTTTCTCTTACTGCTACCACACTGGCAAAGGGGCCAAAATAGTCCCCTTTTTTATTTCGGGCTCCACGGTGAAACACCAGTTTGGGGTATTTCTCATCCGATAAAAACAGATAGGGATAACTTTTATCATCTCTTAGAAGAATGTTATAACGAGGCCTGTACTCTTTTATCAGGTTGTTTTCAAGTAACAGTGCCTCACCTTCTGTATTAGTGATGACAACATTAATAGAATCGATCTGCCTGACCATCAACTCAACTTTGGGTGTGAGTCCGCTTTTTCTGAAGTAACTCGTTAGACGCTTTTTTAGATTCTTGGCTTTGCCAACATAGATTATCTCTCCCAGCTTATCGTGCATGCGATAGACACCGGGACGTGAGGAAACACTCTTTAAGAAACTTTCACTATCAAATGACGACATAACAACAAGGCAGATGAATGAGACGGAATACAAAGAAACAGCATAACAGGGTAAGTAAAACTAATACGAAAAAATCTCAATTCAGAGATATTTTAATCCATACCCTCAAGGACACCGTGTCGTATTGCGAGCCTGGTTAATTCAGAATCATTTTTTACTCCTAATTTCTCAAACAGGCGGTAGCGGTATGTGCTAATGGTTTTGGGGCTTAAATGCAGTAGTTCTGAAATGTTTTTTACTTTATTCCCCTGTACAAACATCATCATAACCTGCATCTCACGTTCCGAGAGATTCTCAAATGGCGAGTCATCATTACCTTCAAGTAATGCCAGTGCCAGTGCCTGAGCAATATCAGGGCTGACAAACTTTTGTCCTGCGTGTACCGTCCTGATTGCCTTTTCAATCAGATTGACAGGACAACCCTTGTGTATATACCCGGCAGCCCCGGCTTTTAACAAGCGATTAGGAAAAGGATCTTCAGTGTGAACAGTTACGATTACGATAGGCAGTTTTGGATGTGATAACGAGAGTTTTCTGGTCGCTTCCAGGCCACCAATTCCTGGCATAGTGACATCCATTAATACCACATCAGGTTCACTTTTGCGGATTATAGCAATTGCCTCTTCACCAGATGAGGCTTCGTCAATGACATCAATACCATCAAGATCATCAATTAATCGTCTAATCCCTGTACGGACTATCTCATGGTCATCGACTATCAATACCTTGATCATATTTCTTAATTCCATTCCTTGTATCTGAACAAGTGCATAAGTTGATTATAGATTGAAAAAAATGTAACAAATTAGCCTCAGGCGGAGAACCTTTCTTTAATTTGTGACGTTTATCACAATAATCCAAACTATCAGTTTGATACCTGAGCTTCTGCCTGGCTAGTTTCTTTTACATCCATTGCATTTTTTCTTGGTAATTCAATATTTTTTTCACCTGATGGACTTGCATACCTATCATTGAGTTTTTGCACAAACTGGTCAGTTTCACCAATAATTCGTGCAAGTTTTTTCTTCACGCCTCTGCCCCAACCTGATGGCAGAGTACTGTATAGGCTACGCCAGAAGCGAGTACTTTGAGAAAAGGCTCCTTTAAACCGACCAGCTTCCTCACTGTTTACAGCCTGCTTTGTAAGCCACTTCTTAACCCAGCTTGCAGCCAGCTTTCGAAGTTGAAAATGGATATAAACGACACCTGCAAATAGCAGCGCTCCCAATGACAAAAGTAAAGTCTCATTTGCCATGTATTCCTGTAGCCATGGTGGACTGAAAGAAAGCCCGTCCCAGTAATTTGCCTGAACAGTTAATACAAGTAACAGAATTAAAAGTGAACCAAACACTGCTGCATCTAATACTAAAGTACGTTTACGCCAGCGCTGTAGGGCTGTAGAAATAACCGGTACGACCCGTTCTTCAAAGTCACGTGCGGTTTTCTCTAGTGCGCCAATAATTCTATAAGCACGTTCAATTTCCACCTGGGCAATACGCTCATGAATCTCTGCAAGATCTGCATCACGTTTGCTCTCAAAACGCTCACGTAAATTTGGGTCATCGATAGGGACAGAGACATCCGGGTTATATATGGTATAAAAACGCCCGGCGGTCAGCCCTTTTTGTGCCAAAGCACGTTGCCATGCACCAAACACCTCTTCAGGGTTATCCTCACGCGCCGTTGTGTCAATCTGGTTTAGAATATATAAAAACTTGTTTGAGTCAGAACGATGGATACTGTTAGCCACCAGATGTTGCAGAGTATCCTGCATCGCACCCGGTTCTGGATGTCTGGCATCAAAAAACACCAGGACCAAATCAGACAAATTCACAATGTGTTCAGTGATTCTCAGTGTTGATGTACGTTGCTCATCCGCATCAAATCCTGGTGAATCAATTAATATCTTTCCCAGGAGTTGATCACTGGGGCAGGTTTTTAGCTGTAGATAAGCATCAATACGTTTCCCTTCACCACCGGCAACTTTCTCAATTTCTTCACTGATTTGGTAAAATGGGAAACGAGGATCAGCATCAAGAGCAAGCCCAGGTAGTGTATGGATAGTGTTATCTTTGCTATGACAGATTACCGTGTATTTATCATCAACAGCCTGATTTCCCGATGCCTGGAGCTGGCTTTGTAAATAGTAATTAATAAATGTCGATTTTCCTGCTGAAAATGTACCCAGAATTGAAATAAGTGGCCACCAGGGTATTAATGTCGCAAATGACTGGGAGCGATTGAGCACTCCCATTCTGTACGCTACACGATCAAGCTCACGAAATGCCGCAACAACTTCCAGTAAAACCGGATTTTCATCTTTAAGATGTGACTCAAGGCTTCGTAGTCTTTGCTCAATTACAGTTTCGGGGCCGAATATGTTCAATCTCATATACCTTATTTAAATTCTATTAGGTCAAATAAATTAGTTTGCAACCTGTTCCTGATCCTGCTTTAGCTCTTCAATAATACTTCTTAAATGCCAGACTGCACCCAACTGGCCTGATTTTTCCAATAATTCTGAAGCCTTTAGATAAGCACTTATGGTTAGCACTATATCACCCATCATTAGATATACATTACCCATTTCACCAAAGGCATCTGCATGATGAGGATTAGTTTCAATTAATAATCGATAGTACTCTATCGATTTTTCATAATCCTTTTGTGCTGCAAAAAAGCGCGCATGATACCAAAGTAGATCCCGTTTTTGAGTCTGTTCCGTTTCATCTTGTGCTTTTTGATAAGGATTATGCTTTTCATCTGACTCAAGTGTTTGCGTTATATCACCTTCTTGCTTACTAATAGTATTAACCGAAGATTCAGGGGCATTATCGCTGAGATTGGATTTTATAGTTACCTCAGAGTCACCATACAATCGCTCTTCACCCTCTACACTCATACTCTGTTTTGTTTCATTATCATCAGCAGGTGGCGGTAAAGGTATTGCTCTTTCTTCGGTTTCACCGATGGCTTGGTGAGCCATTTGTTTTGAAGCTGGGTCGATTATGTTATCAGCAATAACCACTTCAGAATTCTGAGGTGTTTTGTCTGAGGCTGTTTCGCTCATATTAACCGCATTGGTCACTTCAGTGGCCTGTAGCGTTTGTGCTGAATCTGGTTCGATGGTGTTATCTGTAATGACTATCTCAGAGTCCTGCAGTGTTTGTTCTGAGGCTGTTTCGTTCATGTTATCCGTAATGGTCACTTCAGCAACCTGTAACGCTTGAGTTGATGTTGTACCAGCTTCTACTTTGGACGCTTCATCCTCAACATTTTCAGCATCATCGTCTACTGTTGTAATCTTAGAAGCATGAGCCGGTTCTAATACAGCTGTTAGCGTGTCATCTACCTGTATAGATTGAACGGTATCAGACATAACACGATTATCATTTATTTCTGTTGTCTCCGGGGTTGGCTTCGCCACTATTTCTGAAACAGAATTTTCTAAACCAGTAGTCTGCGAAGCAGGAGTCTCTATGGCATTGTCTGCTTCTGTTGAACCCGTTTTTTCATTTAGTTCCGTTTTAACAGAATGATATTCAGTGGGAGGTAAAACTATGGATTCCAGATCGTTGCTTTTAGATTCGAGTTTTTTTGTATATAAATCAACGTTGGTAATTGTGTTTTCAGTCTGTGCCTTTTTAATAGCAGGGATGTAATCCTCAAATCGATCACGATTGATATACAGCACTAGCGCCAGTGCAATAAACACTATATAGACAGGTTGAAACAACCATCCTAACAACCTAATCCACATTAACCATTAACTCCTCTATTTACACTCAGGATATAGTAAAGTTGCAAAACGCTTAAACTCTTTTGACGCTTTGGTAGATGGCTTTAGTTCAAATACACCCAAACCTTCACTAAAGGATCGACGGTATGCCGTACGCTGGTGAAGCCGTGTATTGAGTAATGTTGTTCCACTGAGTTCTGCAAGCGCCTCTTCGGTTTCGTCAGATTCGCGAATCCCCACATGAGTATCTGCTCGATTTACAAATACGCATATTTCAGGCGGGTTCTTTTTGGAGACAATCTTGTTGATTATACTAATGAATTTTTGGGTTGACCAAATATCCGCTTGTGAAGGTGCAACCGGTATTAAAATACGCTCTGCAACACTTAACGCTGACTTCATGGCACTCATATCTGAAGTACCCACATCCACAATGACTTCGGCATCCTTTTCCTTTAATGACTCAACAAGATCTTCCCCACCAAAATGTAGACTAAATAGTGGAGTATAACCCTCTTCACTTCGTACCTCTGAAACATCTGTTAAAGTACGCTGTGGATCTAGATCAAAGGCCATTACACGTTTTCCATGATGAGCCAGCCAGACAGCCAGATTAAACGCTACTGTGCTTTTCCCTGACCCGCCTTTTAAATTTCCTACAACTGTAATCATATTAACTACCTATATTTAGTGGCTGATTCAGCATGTTACCAGCCAGGAAATCTACCCGGATAATAATTGTTATTACCACCCCCATATCCACCACCATATGGATTATAGTTATTATTTGGTATGGCTGGTTGTGGATATTTCCGCTGTTTCTCACCAACCTTTGATTTATCTTCTTTACCTGCTCGTCCCATTCTCTCTTCACTTGGCCACTCTATCTCTGGCTTTTCCTGTCCAAATTGGCGAAAGTTATTACGATGTCTTTTTTCAAATGGATCTGGTTCTTCATCCTCTTTAAGGATAGATTCCCATGGGTTGTATTTACCTTTATATCCACTGTTACGACTGTCGGCACCTTGTGTTGATTGGGTATAGCTTCCCCATGGACGCGAGAAATTTTCCGCCCATACAAGAGTGGAGAAAAGGAACATTATTGTATAAACACCAACTCTTAACATGCCCAATTCCTGTTATCTGAACCTGTAAGGGTTATTTTGTGGAAATCCATAAGGATATGGTAGATATGGATTATTAGCGTCACCATAGTATGGATATTGACCATTAAAGGGTTGAGTAAACGGATAATAGTAACCTGAAGGAGCTGGAACCATGGGCCTAGTATTTTTTTCAACCGGAGCCCTACTCTCATCATGGCTTTTTTGTGTGGTCTGGAGCTGCTGATCCTGTAACTTAATTGTTTCAGGATAAATTAATTGCTCTGAACTGTAATAGGGTCCATCGGGAGCCCTCATCGGACCCTGGTACCTATTCTCAGATGCCGAGAGATTATCGACAAAAGCCTGGCAGCTACCAAATAGCAAAAGTAATAATGTTTTCTTTGTACTTCTTGCCAGCAGTTCCATGTGATTACCGCTTATATATCAAAGTCATCATCGATTTCGCTTTTAAGACGAATACCTCTTCTGGAACCTTTTGTTACACTCTTTTTCTTAATAGCTACAGAGCGACTCTTTTTAGATGAGGGTTGAGTCATAACCTTTTTCTTGATTGAGGCGCTTTTCTTTTTAATAGAAATCGATTCAGCAGGCAAACCTGATATCTCATCATTTTTGACTATCTCAGCTTGTTTAACTACTACTTTTTTTACCGGAGTCTTTTTAACTGCAGATTTCTTAACCGTCTTAGTCTTTTTGACAGGCGCTTTTTTAACAGGTTCAGATTCAGCCGGTTTTGTATCTGCTGCTTTTTTAACTATTGATTTTTTAACTGTTGATTTTTTAACCGCTGTTTTCCTGGTTGCTATTTTCTTAACGGCTGTTTTTGTTGTTGTAGCAGCAGGAGCAACTTTTGACTCATCTGCTTTTGTGCTTGCAGGAGTAACAACTGTTGCTGTTTCCAGATCAACACCTTTCGATTCATATTTATCACTTTTCGTAGAGACATCTGTAGTATCTCTACTTGTGTCAGTACTTTGAGAGACGTCTGTTTTAGTAACACTTTCAGGCTTTTTATCAGCACTCACCTTAGCCTCTAAATTCACAGCAGTTGGCGCTGGTGTACTGGTCTTATCTACACCTGCCTGAGTTGGAGTAGATACACTTTTGTTAACAGTAGGTTGTGGTGTGTGTTTTTGTTTCCGTGACTGGAACCACTCAATTGCAGCAAAAATAGCGGTTACTGCATATTGGTACAGTTTAAATAGCAATGATTTTACTAACATCATCACCAGGCGCCATAAACCAATTGCAATATCAACAATTTTGATACCCTGACGATGTGATTTCTTTGGTATTGTATCGCTCTCAGGTTGGATACAAATACTATCTGGTCCGGTAGCACTACAGAATACTTTTCTGGCACTGATACATCCTAATGGAATAACCATCAGGGTTAGTAGTGTCGATACTAAAACTCCAAATAATAATGAAATCGCCATACCCTGGAAGATTGGATCAGAAAGAATCACGCTGGAACCACCAACCAGTGCAAATGCTGTAATGAGGATAGGACGTGTTCTGGTTTTACAAGATTGAATAACTGCATCTCTGACATCCATCCCTTTATTCACTTGCTGAATAGAAAAATCCACCAGAAGAATTGAGTTTCGTACAATGATGCCAGCCAGGGCGATAAAGCCAATCATGGATGTTGCTGTAAACTCTGCATTGAGTAACCAATGACCTGGGATAATACCGATTAATGTCAACGGAATAGGAGCCATAATCACCGCAGGTACTACAAAGTTACCAAATTCCCAAACTACCAGAATGTAAATAAGGATGAGTGCAACGCCAAACGCAGCACCCATATCACGGAAGGTTTCATAGGTAACAGTCCATTCACCCGTCCATTCAAATGACGACATACCAGTGTCAGCTGGAGGACCGAGATATTCACCTGACATGGTGACACCATCTGGCGTGACATATTCATTTAGACGATCTTGAATTTCAAACATACCATAGATAGGAGCAGCAAGTCTGCCAACTGCCTCACCAACCACATACTCAATAGGTCGCAGATCTTTATGGTAGATAATTGGATCCTGATCAACCTGTTCAAACCTGCCTAACTCTGCCAATGGAATGGTTTTACCATCTGCAGTAGGAATAGGCAGATCACCTAAACGAGCAACCTGAGCGCGAATAGATAATGGAATTTGAATGACTATATAGGTCGGATCAAGAACACTGGCCTGTTTAATATCACCTAATTTGTATCCACCCATTGCCATAGAGAGGTTACGATTAATGGTATCAACTGAAATTCCTCTTCTAACAGCCTTTTCTGTGTCTACATTGAATCGCCATGTTTTATATGGTTCCTGCATGTAATTATCAACATCAGCAACACTTGGTGCATCTTCAAAAGCCTGAGTTACTTTATGTGCAACCTCACGCCTGGTTTTTGCATCAGGGCCGTATATTTCCGCAACAATGGCTTGTAATACTGGTGGACCTGGTGGCATTTCCACTACGGTAATTTTCCCACCGACTTTATCTGCCATTGGTTTTAATAATTTGCGTGCCTCAAGCGCTATCTCATGACTACTTCTGTCCCTCTCGCTTTTATGTAATAACTGGACATGAATTTCACCTTGCCATGGCTCATTACGAATATAGTAGTGACGAACCATACCATTAAAATCATAGGGCTGAGCAACACCAACATAGGTCTGCAGTGCAGTGACTTCAGGGATCTTTCGTAAAGTATCTGACATTTTTGAAGCCAGGTTTGCAGTCGCAGGTAACGCTGTGCCCTCCTTCATATCAATGACAACACTAAACTCTGGTTTATTATCCAGAGGTAACATTTTTACGGTTACCGCTGTGGTATAAAACAGGACGCAGGAGAGGAAAAAAGCCGCAATAATGACAAATAGAGTCAAGTTACCCAGGCGTTTGTTCTGAATAATTGGATTCAAGACACGCTTAAATAATCGTTCCAGACGTTCATTTGACTCTTTTTCTTTAACCTCAGCCTTTTCCAGCTGCTCCATGGTTGGTCTAATTCTCATAGCTAGCCATGGCGTGAAAATAAATGCTGCGATCAGGGAAAAGATCATTGCCACTGATCCTAAAGCAGGAATGGGCTCCATGTATGGTCCCATCATGCCGCTAACAAAGCCCATTGGTAAAAGTGCCGCGATAACCGTAAATGTTGCAAGAATTGTAGGATTACCGACTTCACGAACTGCATCGACCGCCGTTTCGGTATCCATTTCGCCTTTCTCTAACCAGCGTCGATAAATATTTTCCACCACCACGATAGCATCATCAACCAAAATACCGATTGAGAATATCAGAGCGAATAAACTGACGCGGTCAATGGTATAGCCAAGGATCCAGGCGGAAAAAACGGTAATCAGGATAACTACAGGAATAACGATAAGCACGACTATGGCAGGTTTGATACCAAGTGAATACCAAATGAGTAAACCTACTGCGCCAGTTGCAATAAAGAGCTTAAAAATAAGCTCATTTACTTTATCATTTGCAGTTTCACCATAGTTTCTAGTGATATCCACATTAACATTACTAGGTATAATGCGACCATGTAACGCTTCAACTTTCTCAAGAACTGCATTTGCTACGGTAACACCATTGGTGCCCTCTTTTTTTGCAATTGCGATAGTGACAGCCGGCACAGCATCTGCTACACGATCGTCTTTGTAAGCAGCACCGGTATAGAACTGAACAATTTGCCCAGTCTCTTCAGGAGCCTGAAATACATTGGCAACATCACGCACATATATAGGAGTTGATCCCTGGGTCGCTACTACCAGGCGCTCAATATCCTTGGCACTGCGTAAAAAGGCACCTGTATTAACTGTATAATAGTTATTACCACTTTCAACACTACCAGCACTCGATTCTGAGTTCGCTGTACGAATGGTATTTGCAACCTGATCCAGGCTAAGTCCATAACCAGATAGACGTTCAGGAACTACTTCAACTCGAACCTGCTCTGATCGACCACCGACAATAAATCCCTGCCCGGTATTTGGAACCTGTTTAATACTTTGTAAAAGATCCAAGGCTAGTGTGCGCAACACACCATCATCCACATCATTTGACCAAAGTGTGAGTGTCACTGCAGGGACATCATCGACACCTTTTGGTTTAACCAGAGGCATTGAAACACCAGGTGGGATTTTATCCAGATTCGACTGAATTTTATCGTGCACTTTTACAATAGACGGGCCTAACTGCTCACCTACGATAAACTGTACAGTTACTATTCCATTACCATGCCGTGATGCAGAGTATACATGCTTCACCCCAGGTATTTCACTCATCAAGCGCTCAAGCGGGTCGATCGCAAGGCTTGCAACCTGTTCAGAAGATGCTCCAGCATAATTGACCATGATATCTACCATGGGTACGGAAATCTGTGGATCTTCCTGTCTTGGGGTAAAGATTAGTCCGAGGATCCCCATTGATAGCATTGCAAAAAACAACAGGGGAGATAATGGCGAATGGATGAAAGCTTTCGCCATTTTACCTGCGATACCAAGATGTTCTTCAGGCTGTTGATTTTGCCCGTCCGGTATTTGTTTAGTCTCTTGTGGGCTCATTGTTTTTTTTCTATTTATGTTGTTTTTGGTGTAAAAGCATCGCTACTCTACTAGCGACGAGTACTGATTCCGGGCCTTGGATTATTAATAACCCTTTCTCCACCACGTAATCCTGACAAAATTGTCACTCTTTCACTATCTAGCATTTGTCCTTTTCTAACCACGCGCATCTCTTTTTCACCCTGATCATTTAATACGTATATAGCAGGGAGACTACCTCGTTGAACCAGAGCTGATATAGGAATAACCGGGAAATTCTGTGCAGGTGTGTTTTTATCGGTCAGTATGACTTCAGCGTACATTCCTGGAGCAGCCGGTGCGTTGACAGGTAAATCAAGTTTTACCGTAACCGTATGCCTGATTGGATCTGCCATAGGATAGATTTGGGTAATTTTTGCTTTAACATCGGTATCTTTAACATCGAGCTTTGACTGGAGAATGTCACCAATTCGTACACCAGGCATTAAACGTGCTGGCACCTGAATTTCAATTTGCAGGGCGTCTGTATCAGCATATTTCAACATAGGCTGTCCAGGCTGAACGGTATCACCAACCTCAACTAGTTTTTCAACAATTACACCATCAAAAGGAGCATAGCCAACCGCATCACGTAACTTGGCATCGACCTGATCGAGTTGGGATGCAGCCTGCATATAGGTGCTTCTTGCCTGTTCTATTCCGGTACTACGGGTGATTAAGTCTGCATGACGATCCATACCTGAATCATTATAACCCATCATGTCAGTCATATTTCTGGTAAACATTTGATCAAAAAGACCTGGAATACCCATACCTGACATGGATTGTCTCGTTTGCGGAGAGACCAGTTCACGATTGAACTGTACACCTGCATTTCTTAGTGCGGCATCTGCATTTGCCATCTGAGCCAGTGCCGCACGACGTTGAGCAAGCAACTCATCGTCATCCAAAGCTATGAGTATTGTATTATCGTTGAAACTATCACCCTCTTCACCAGCAATAAATTCAACACGACCGGGGAGCTGGGCAGCAATCATTACTTGTCTGGCAGGAACAACAGTACCGCCAAGTACTACGCTGTTTTGCTGGGCGACGGTCTCTACTGTAATAACTTCCCCACGATACTCATCAATTGCATGACTGTTAGTTATTGCCAGCGTCATAGCAACTGCTGTTATTATTTTCTTCATCATAGAGTCTCTGTCCTGTTTTTATGGCTTGCCTCTACTGGCTGCCTGTTTTTTTATCCAGGATTTTGTAATCCTATTTTTGTGTATCCATCAAAGTTCTTCTTTGCACAATGTTGCACTACTATTATCAGGAATAGATAAAGATAACGCTTTTATTAACAGAATGGAATAAGCATATCAATATATCTTGATATATTAACCAACCTCAATAACCATGTAATAAACATGGATAATAGCCAGTAATGGTTATCTATGTTGACGCTAAAATCACATCTGAGTCAAAAGTAGCATTTATGTTGATTTCAGACAAATGATAATATCATTTAAGGAGGGAAAGTACTTCTTCTAGTTCCATTCGTAGTTGACGAATAATTTGCTGGCTTTGATGAGAATCTTTTTTAGTATCGTCACTTTCCATTTGCTGGCGTGCTCCACCTATAGTAAAACCCTGCTCATATAGTAACGAACGAATCTGACGTATCATAATGACATCCTGTCTTTGATAGTAGCGACGATTTCCCCGGCGTTTGACCGGTTTAAGTTGTGGAAACTCCTGTTCCCAATATCTGAGCACATGAGGTTTGACTAAACATAATTCACTCACTTCACCAATCGTGAAGTATCTCTTCCCTGGTATGGGAGGCAGCTCGTTATTATTGCTGGCTTCCAGCATGAACCTCTACCCTCGCTTTTAATTTTTGACCTGGGCGAAATGTTACAACTCGCCGTGCTGTTATAGGGATCTCTTCGCCTGTTTTTGGATTGCGTCCCGGTCTTTGACTTTTGTCTCTTAACTCAAAATTACCGAAACCGGAGAGCTTTACATTCTCACCATTTTCCAATGCATTGCGGATCTCTTCAAAAAAGATTTCAACTAATTCTTTTGCTTCACGTTTGTTGAGACCCACCTCATCAAACAGCAACTCTGCTAAGCCAGCTTTTGTCAGTGCCATATTGCCATCAATCTCTAATTGTAGCTCCGAGTTTCAGATGTAAGTTTGAAACAATATTATTAATTGCCTTATCAACTTCATCATCTGTAAGAGTGCGTGATTGTGCCTGTAAGGTCAAGCCTATTGCAAGACTTTTTCTTCCTGAATCAACATGTTCGCCCTGATAAAGGTCAAAAAGCTTTAAGTTTGAAAGATAATCTGGAGCAGTTTCATTTATCACAGACATCATCTCCCCCGCACTCACCTCTTCATTAACCACAAATGCTAAATCTCGACGAATCGCAGGAAATTTAGATATTTCATTAAATGATGAGACACTACCTTGTAATAAATAGGCTGTTTCCATCTCAAAAACATAGGTTCTCAAAGGAATGTCTGCTTTTTCACAAAGTGATGGATGAACCGCACCAATATAGCCAATTTTATTGCCATCAATCTCAATTCGAGCACATTGTCCAGGATGTAAAGCGTCGTGGGTGTCCTGAATAAACTTTATTCTAGCCTTTTTATCTACTATCGCTAGTAATGCTTCACAATCGCCTTTTAAATCAAAGAAATCGGATGGATTACTTGCCATTCCCCACTGTTCTGGTGAAGTTGAACCATAAATAATTCCTGCTATTTGTTCTTTTTGGCAGATTTTATCTCCTGCTTTTATGAAGTTAAGTCCGATTTCAAAGAGTCTGACCCGATCCATCTGACGATTTACATTATGACGAAGCGCTGGAATCAGACTTGACCAAAGCGAGGTTCTCATTACCGAAAGATCGGATGATATCGGATTTGAAATGGCTATCGGTTCATTTGATGGATCTACTAATGCGGATAAAGACGGATCAACAAAGCTATAGGTAATGGCCTCTTGATAACCTCGTTGGATCAATATCTCTCTTAGCTGCTCTTTATCATTAACAGCCTCAGGCTGCAGTGGTAATTCAGCTGGTGTTGCAATCATATGAACAGGTAACTGATCATACCCAATGATTCTTCCAATCTCTTCAATTAAATCTTCTTCAATTTCAATATCAAAACGGAAGGCGGGAGCCTCAACCTCCCATCCATCACTGGATTGAGCCACTTTCATCTCCAGTCTGGTTAGGATATTAGTAATATCGTCTTTGGCTATAGACATTCCCAGTATACGTTCAACACGGGCATGACGAAGGTGTACCTTTTTACGCTGTGGCAATTTATCCTCAATGGTTACATTGATAATCTCACCGGCTTCACCTCCACACATTTGCAGAACGAGCTCAGTTGCTCGTTCGATAGCAATTAATGACAACTCAGGAGAGACACCACGCTCAAAACGATGTGATGAGTCCGTATGCAGCCCATATTGGCGTGCTTTACCCGCTATCAGCTCTGGTGTAAAAAACGCACTTTCTAAAAATATATCAACAGTGTCTGTTGTGACAGATGATGGCTCACCACCCATAATTCCAGCCAAAGCAACGGGACCATTTTCATCTGCAATCACTAAAGAGGAGTCATCCAGAGTAATGGTGGTCTCATTGAGTAACTCCAGTGACTCGCCCTCGCAAGATAAGCGAACAGTAATTCCACCAGAGAGTTTATTCAGGTCAAAAGCATGCATTGGCTGACCCAGCTCCAGTAACAGATAATTGGTGATATCAACCAGTGGAGATAGTGAGCGTATGTCACTGCGTCGTAAACGCTCTTTCATCCATAAGGGTGTTTTTACATTCGGATTTACATTCTTGATAATCCGTCCCAGATAACGAGGACATTGATCACTGGCGACGATCTCAACCGGAAATTTAGCATCACTGGAAACTGCAACAGTTGAGATTTTCGGGCCACTAACCGGTGAGTTATTTAGAACACCGACCTCTCTGGCAACACCGGCAATACTCAGGCAATCACCACGATTCGGGGTCAATCCCAACTCAAGGGTATGATCATCCAGTTGCAGATAATCACGAATATCCACCCCTATCGGACTATCAGCAGGTAATTCCATTAACCCCTCGGCACTATCAGCAAGTCCAAGTTCCTGTTCCGAGCAAAGCATACCAAGGGATGGAATCCCACGAAGTTTCGATTTTTTAATTTTGAAACTTCCGGGAAGCACTGCACCTATTAATGCTGCAGGGACATGTAAATCAGCACGAACATTGGCTGCACCACAAACAATCGTCAGGGGTTCATCCTCTCCTGCATCGACTTTACAAACACGTAACTTGTCTGCATCCGGATGAGGTTCAACGCTAAGAACCTTGGCCACAACAACACCACTAAATGATGCTGCGACCTCTTTGATAGCATCTACTTCCAGACCAGACATGGTCAGTTGATGTGATAATTCGGCGGTTGTCACATCCGGGTTTGTCCATTCACGTAACCACTGTTCGCTAAATTTCATTTTTATAAGTTCTCGTTTAAACTTTTTTAATCTTCACCACGGAGGTATAGATGACACAGAGAAATAATATTTTCAAACACTCTGTGTTCTCTGTGTCACTGTGGTGAAATAGTATTTACTGGAACTGCTGTAAAAAACGCAGATCATTTTCGAAAAACAGCCGCAGGTCATTCACACCATACCTGAGCATAGCGAGTCGTTCGACTCCCATACCAAAGGCAAAGCCTGTATATTTTTCTGTATCAATTCCCACATGTTCAAACACTTTGGGATGAACCATGCCACAACCCAATACTTCCAGCCACCCAGTATTGCTACATACACGACAGCCTTTACCGCCGCACATCACACACTGAATATCGGCCTCGGCAGATGGCTCGGTAAAAGGAAAATAGGATGGGCGGAAACGTACCGCCAACTCTTTTTCAAAAAAGCGGTGAAGGAAATCATCTAATATCCCCTTCAGATCAGCAAAGCTGACATTTTCATCCACGAACAACCCCTCCACCTGGTGGAACATCGGGGTATGAGTTAAATCAGAGTCACAACGATACACACGTCCCGGAGCAATAATACGCAGCGGTGGCTGACGTTTTTCCATAGTTCTCACCTGTACCGGTGATGTATGAGTTCGCAACAAAGTATGTGCATCAAAATAGAAGGTATCATGCATGGCACGTGCAGGATGGGTCTCTGGAATATTCAAAGCCTCAAAGTTGTGAAAGTCATCTTCTATTTCTGGCCCTTCTACAACCTCAAAACCCAGCTGAGAAAACAATGACTCAATCCGATTAAGAGTTTTACTTACAGGATGATGTCCGCCTTGGGTCTGTCCTCTACCTGGTAGCGTGACATCAACAGCTTCAGCTGCAAGACGGGTATTGAGTGCTGCATTTTTCAGGGAATCCTTTTTGGCTTCAAGTGCCTGTTGCACCAGTTGCTTGGCCTTGTTTATGGCCTGACCTGCAAGTGGTCTATCTTCGGGTGAGAGTTTACCCAAAGTTTTCATCTGTTCAGTCAACAATCCCTTTTTGCCTAAATAGTTCACCCGGATTTGATCCAGAACTTTTAGGTCTTCGACGGATGTAATTTCACTAATTGCCTTGTCTGAAATATCAGATAACTCATTCACGAGCCACTCTCCAGGGTTACTTATGTTCTTCTTAACGCAAAAAGGGAAGGCTTGAGGCCTTCCCCTTATGGCATTCACTTTTTGAATTGAGCCTTAGCCCATCCAAGATGTTTAGCCCGCGAGACCAGCCTTTGCTTGTTCAGCCAGAGTCGCAAAACCACTTTTATCAGTTACTGCGATATCAGCAAGAACCTTTCGATCCAGTTCAATTCCTGCTTTTTTCAGACCATTAATCATGCGACTGTATGACAGTCCACACTCACGAGCTGCGGCGTTAATACGTGCAATCCATAATGCACGGAACTGACGCTTACGCTGACGACGGTCACGGTATGCATATTGTCCTGCTTTAATAACCGCTTGCTTGGCAACACGGTATACATTTTTGCGACGACCTTTATAGCCTTTCGCTTGCGCAATTACTTTTTTATGTTTGGCGCGCGCGGTGACGCCACGTTTTACTCTAGGCATTTATCAACACTCCTGCTTAGCTATAAGGGATTAATCGCTTAACCATACGCACATCTGCTTCATGCACCTGTGAAGGTGAACGCAACTGACGCTTACGCTTGGTAGGCTTCTTAGTCAGGATATGTCGACGAAACGACTGTGAACGTTTAAAACCGCTGGCAGTTCGCTTAAAGCGCTTTGCTGCACCACGATTGGTTTTCATTTTAGGCATGGATACTACTCCGCATTGCTTAAATTATTAAAAAACGTATGTTTTTGACTGGACACCTGATTAAACGGCAGACAGTAATACGTCACATATGAAGCGGTGTGAACCTACTTCTTTTTATGAGGAGCAATTAACATCACCATTTGTCTTCCCTCCATACGAGGAAACTGATCGACTGAGCCATAATCGCTCAAATCAGTTTCAACACGTTTGAGAAGATCGCGTCCCAGCTCCTGGTGTGCCATCTCACGGCCACGGAAACGTAATGTAACCTTGACCCTGTCCCCATCGTTGAGGAAACGTATCAGGTTGCGTAGTTTGACCTGATAATCTCCTTCTTCCGTCCCTGGTCGAAACTTGATCTCTTTAACATTGACCTGCTTCTGCTTTTTCTTGGCAGCCTGCTGCTTTTTGCGTTGCTCAAATTGATATTTGCCATAGTCCATGATTCTGCAAACAGGTGGCGTAGCATTTGGCGATACCTCTACCAAATCCAGACCTGCCTCTTCAGCAGCAACGAGCGCCTCTTCAATTGTTACGACACCCAATTGTTCCTGATCATCACTAATCAAACGCACTTCAGCGACACGGATATCTCTATTTATCCGAGCCAGTTTTTCTTTTGCAGCGATATTCTAATCCTCCAAAGCATTAAAGCCGCGACTCACGATCTCCTGGTCTAATAACCCGGCCACACCATCTATTGACATGGTTCCCAGATCTTTACCACTACGTGTGCGCACGGCCACAGTTCTGTTTTCGACCTCTTTATCACCGATCACCAACATATAAGGGATACGATGTAGAGTATGCTCGCGGATTTTAAATCCGATCTTCTCATTTCTCAAGTCGGATTTTGCTCTAATACCCCTATTTAGCAGCTCTTTTTCAACTTCAAGGGCAAAACTATGCTGTTTATCGGTAATTGTAAGCAAAGATGCCTGAACTGGAGCAAGCCATAATGGAAAAGAGCCCGCATAATTTTCAATCAGAATTCCGATAAATCTCTCCAGTGAACCCAGGATTGCGCGATGCAACATCACTGGAGTTTGTCTTGTACCATCTTCTGCAACATATTCTGCACCTAAGCGCCCCGGCATAGAAAAATCAACCTGTATCGTTCCACATTGCCAGACTCGTTCCAGACAATCTTTTAAAGAGAACTCAATTTTAGGTCCATAAAATGCCCCTTCTCCCGGCTGTAACTCCCACTCAATACCTTTTGTATTAAGAGCATCTTCAAGGGCTTTTTCCGCTTTATCCCATACCTCATCTGACCCGACACGTTTCTCCGGGCGTGTAGAAAGCTTGATAATAACCTCGTTGAAACCAAAATCGGCATAAACCTTGTAAAGCAAGTCGATAAACTCATCAACTTCACTTTGAATCTGATCCTCGGTACAGAAAATATGGGCATCATCCTGCACAAAATTACGTACCCGCATCAAGCCATGCAAAGTACCGGATGGTTCATTACGATGACAAGATCCAAATTCGGCCATTCTCAAAGGAAGATCACGATAACTTTTCAGACCCTGATTAAATATTTGAATATGACAAGGGCAGTTCATCGGTTTGACCGCATAGTCACGATTTTCAGAATGGGTCGTAAACATCATGTCACCAAATTTATCCCAGTGACCCGATTTTTCCCAAAGAGAGCGATCCACTAACTGTGGTGTTTTTACTTCCTGATACCCATTCTCGCGCATGGTTTTACGTACATACTGTTCTACCTGTTGATAGATAACCCAGCCATTATCATGCCAAAACACCATTCCCGGTGCCTCTTCCTGGGTATGAAACAGATCAAGTTGACGTCCCAGTTTTCGATGATCACGCTTTTCCGCCTCTTCCAGACGTTGCAGGTAAAGTTTTAAATCTTTTTTATTAGCAAAGGCAGTACCATATATTCGCTGCAACATTTCATTGTCAGAGTTTCCTCGCCAGTATGCTCCCGCTAATTTCATCAGCTTGAATGCCTTAAGCTTTCCTGTTGAGGGTACGTGTGGACCACGACATAAATCGGTAAACTCGCCTTGCTTGTATAGCGACAAAGTCTCTCCCGCAGGAATATCTTCAATGATTTCTGCCTTATACGCTTCGCCTATACTCTTAAAATAAGCAATGGCTTCATCACGATCCAGAGTTGAACGTTCGATTGGGAGATTGGCGCCTGCCAGTTCACTCATCTTTTTTTCGATTTTTACAAAATCCTCGGGACTAAATCCATTTTTATTCGCAAAATCATAATAAAAGCCATTTTCAATCACAGGGCCAATGGTAACCTGGACATCGGGAAACAGTGATTTTACCGCTTGCGCCAAAAGATGCGCAGTTGAGTGACGAATGATATCGACACCCTCTTCATCACGCTCAGTGATTAAAGCAAGCTCAACATCGGAGTCTATAAGATATGAGGTATCAACCAGCTCACCATTGACTTTACCTGCGAGTGCAGCTTTTGCTAGTCCTGGACCAATATCCGCAGCAACGTCATAAACAGACAGGGCATTATCAAAATGACGTGATGAACCATCTGGAAGTGTAATTGTAGGCATTTGTTGTTCCTGTTCAGTGGTGATCGATACGAGTGACCACTTGTTAAATTCAATTCGCTGTTTGTTCACATACATGTGATCTCAGCATACAGTCCATCCATAGACATAAAAAAGCACTACTTTGAGGTAGTGCTTTTTTGTTATCCAGAAAGGTTATTTCTGAGTTGCTGCCATTATACGCAAATATCAACGTATAGGTAGAGTGAACGCTTATTAATTATAATGTGAGACCTGATTCATCCCATTAAGCTTTGCATTCTCAAGAGCCTTTTCGGCTAGCTGCAGCAGATCATCAAACTCACCAAACTCATTAATACCATTCATGTCAGCAACACCAATACTCACTGTAATCGCAACCGGCCCATCAATATTTTCAAAGCTCATCATCAAAATACTGTTACGAAGGCGTTCCCCAACAATTTTTGCCGCTTCCAGACTGGTCTCCGGCATCATTACTGCAAATTGATCTTCACTGTAACGCGAAATAACATCTGTTGGGCGAAAGAAAATTTCTAGTTCATGGGATAAGGATTTTACAAGCTCATTTGTATAATCTGTACCGTAACGCTCAAGTATAAGCTCATAATCATCAATGGCAGCTATTAGCATAGAGATATTATGTTTATAACGAAAATAGCGTTGAAATTCCCTTAATCCAAACTCATAGAGCTTTTTACGGTTAAATAATCCTGTGATTTGGTCATACTCTGTTTGGTGCATTTTCGGTTCTCCTATCGCTGTTCGGAGATTTCCTTATCAACCAGGGGAAAATCCCAACGTGATATTGTATTCCTTAACGCCCAATTATAGTCGCTATGTTAATAAATTCACTAACTGGTCTAAAACTTTTTCGATGGATTTTACTAACGCCCAGGCGCTTTAACGCATCAATATGCTGTTTGGTCGGGTATCCTTTATGTTTTGCAAAACCATAGCCTGGATAAAGTGTTTCCATCTCAACCATTTCATGATCCCTGGCGACCTTTGCAAGTATGGATGCCGCACTAATCTCAGCAACCAGGCTATCACCCTTAATCACGGCCTCAGCACGCATGGGTAAATCAGGTACCCTGTTACCATCAATCAAAACCAAATCTGGCGTTTGAGTTAATTGTGTTACAGCACGTTGCATTGCCAACATCGTGGCATTTAAAATATTTATTTGATCTATTTCATAAATCTCAGCTCTAGCAATACACCAGCATAATGCATTCTCCATAATCTCGCTGGCTAGAATTTCACGTCGCTTTGAGCTTATTTTTTTTGAATCCTTTAATCCAGAAATTGGATTACGTGGGTCAAGGATAACCGCCGCGGTGACAACCGGACCTGCTAAAGGACCGCGTCCAACCTCATCAACGCCTGCAACAAGGTCACCAACACACCCAAACTTTAATTCTTTCTGCTTCATCATCTTTCTATTTCATTGATTTAGCCATGTCGAAATGCGATCATTCTTTTGCAAAGAGACTGACTAAATAATCTTCAAAAGAGTACCTATCAATACTATGACTAAAATTCGCACGGCTGTTATTGGCACAGGATATCTTGGGCGTTTTCATGCACAAAAATATGCAGCATTAGAAAACTCGGAGCTGGTTGCGGTAGTTGACACCAATAAGGAGAGCGCCGACCGCGTTGCTTTAGAGTGTCATACCCAAGCGTTTGCCGACTATAGCAAACTCTTCGGAAAAGTGGATGCTGTCAGTATTGTCGTCCCTACACAATTACATCATAAAGTGGCTAAGGACTGTTTGGTAAATGGCATTCATGTGCTGGTGGAGAAACCAATCACTGTAACCGTTGCTGAAGCAGATGATCTGATAGCTACAGCCAGAAAAAATAATCTGATTCTACAGGTGGGACATCTTGAGCGCTTTAATTCAGCCGTTCTGGCACTTGATGGGGTTTTGGAAACCCCGCAGTTTATTGAATCTCATCGACTAGCCCCTTTTAATCCACGCGGTGCAGATGTCAATGTTATTCTTGATTTAATGATTCATGATATCGATATCATTCAGAATCTGGTACGTTCGCCGATTACCCATATTGTTGCCAATGGTGTATCAGTTCTGACCAAAGAGATAGATATCGCAAATACACGGCTAACTTTTGAAAATGGATGTGTTGCTAATGTAACAGCCAGTCGGGTGAGCACTCGCCCTCAACGCAAAATGCGTATTTTCCAGAATCAGGCTTATATCTCAATTGATTTTCAGGACAAAATACTGTCGGTACATAAAACCGGAGAGAAAGAGATGTTCCCGGGCATTCCTGAAATCATTAGTAAAGAGTCAGTTTTTGAAAACTCTGATGCCATAATGGCTGAAGCTAAGGCATTTCTAAGTGCAATTACAAACGAAACGCCTCCGCCGGTAACAGGTGAAGATGGTAGACAGGCACTGGATACTGCTATTCGTATCAGTGAATTACTCAACTCGCATAATCAATAATTATCTGGAGTAGAACATGATCCCAATGGTAGATCTGAAAGGTCAATATCAATCACTAAAAGATGAAATTGATAGCGAACTGTTAAAAGCACTTGAAGCAACACAGTTTATTCTAGGACCAAATGTGCGCGCATTTGAAGAAGAAGCTGCTGCATATCTTGGGTGTGACCATGCAGTCGGATGCGCTTCGGGTACTGATGCCCTGCATTTGGGCTTAATTGCCGCAGGTGTTGGCGAGGGTGATGAGGTTATCACCACTCCATTTACATTTATTGCTACAGCTGAGGCGATTCTTTATGTAGGTGCAACACCCGTGTTTGTCGACATTAATCCTGATACCTATAACATTGATCTTGAACTTGCAGAAGCGGCGATCACATCAAAAACCAAAGCGATCATTCCGGTACATCTTTTTGGTCAGCCTGTAGATATGAATGCACTTAACGCCATGGCGCAAAAACATGGTCTTGCCATTGTAGAGGATTGTGCTCAATCATTTGGTGCCTCCATTGATGACAAGCAAACTGGCAGCTTTGCTGATGCCGGAGCATTTAGTTTCTTCCCCAGCAAAAACCTTGGCTGCTTTGGTGATGGCGGCCTGGTTACGACAAACTCTGCCAAGATCGCTGAACATTTACGGGTTCTACGTAATCATGGAAGCTGGAAGCAATATCACCATTCAGAACTTGGTTTTAATTCTCGCCTTGATGAGCTACAGGCAATTATCCTGCGGGCAAAGTTAAAACATATTGACGAGTATAATGATGGTCGTAGACGTGTTGCACATCGTTATAGTGCAGCACTGAAACAGTTGGATGGTGTCACTCCACCTGCAGAAGATGGTATTGGAAAACATGTTTATCACCAGTACACCTTGATCACTGAAAGACGTGACCAAATCATGGCTGCATTACGTGAGAAACAAATTGGTTGTGCAGTCTACTACCCTATTCCGTTACATCAACAGCAGGTATTTGCAGAATCCTGTAAAGGTCAATCACTACCGGTTGCTGAGAAAATTTCACAAACCTGTATGTCCCTACCTATCTTCCCTGAACTGGAAAATGAGAAAGTTGACATGATTATGGATGTGGTACGTAGCGCTATTAAATAACCACCGAGGCACGGAGGTCGTATGATCTTATATAAAACCTTTCTTCGTCTCCTTTACACATCCGTGGTAAATATCTGATGAAGAATGTGTTAATTGTTGCTGGTGAAGCATCAGGTGATCACCATGGGGCACGTCTGGTTGAAGAGACCTTAAAGTTAAAGCCTGACATCCACTTTAGCGGAATCGGTGGTGAGCACATGCGCAAAGCGGGCGTAGAAACATTGGTGGACTCTGCGGAAATGGCTGTAGTAGGTTTGATTGAGGTATTAGCTCATCGTAAAACCATATTTGGTGCACTCGATCTGATGCGAGAGAGAGTAAAAACACTAAAGCCAGATCTGTTAATTCTTATCGATTATCCCGACTTTAATTTACGTCTTGCTAAAACCGCCAAGGAAGCCGGTGTGAAAGTACTGTTTTATATCAGCCCTCAAGTCTGGGCATGGCGCCAGAAGCGTGTTTTTAAAATCAAAGAGCTGGTTGACATGATGGCGGTAGTCTTTCCGTTTGAAGTACCTTTTTATAAAAATGCAGGTGTACCCGTGACATTTGTAGGTCATCCTTTGGTTGATGAGGTCAAGTCTTCACTATCACGCAACATGGCCCTATCAGAGTTCGATTTAAACCCCACACAGAAAGTTCTGGGATTATTTCCCGGTTCACGTAAAAGTGAAATCAAAAGACTACTTCCGTTATTGCTTGAGACTGCTCAACGGCTTCATACATCAAACCCTACCATCCAGTTTATTTTGCCCAGGGCAACCACATTAAAACAGCAGGATTTGGAACCATATCTTGCAGGTAACCAACTGGATATCAGGATTGTCTCTGGTAGACCTTATGATGTAATGCGAGCATGTGATGCCATTATTACAGCGTCAGGCACTGCAACTTTAGAAATATCTTTAATGGAAATACCGCTGGTAGTTATCTACAAAATGAATACCCTGACCTATCTTATTATGTCTCGTATGATAAAAGTTGATAATATTGCTCTGTGCAATATTGTTGCAGGTGAGAGAATTGCGCCGGAACTGCTTCAGAATCAGGCGAATGTAGAGACAGTTACCAGATATGCGCTGGATCTTTTAACTGACCACAATGGTATTGCCACTGAGATGCGCGCAAAACAAAAGCTGATTAGAGAAAAACTTGGCGAAAGTGGCGCATCAGAAAAAGTAGCTCAACTGGTTCTTGAGCAATTAAACAATGTCTAGCAACTGCCTCATCAGCTAGTTAACAATCCAGTAGAACGTTCGTCCTTGTGTTATTTTGCACGGGCAATACTACGTTTGGCATTAATAATAAAGTCTGCAAAAACTTTAACAGCTTTGCTTTCTTCACCCAGCTTAAGCAGTTCTTGCTTCGCATCTTCAAGTGATAGTCCTGAACGATAAAGCACTTTGTATGCTCGGCGTATTTTCATTATCTCATCCGGATTAAAACCACGTCGTTTTAACCCCTCCTTGTTAATACCATGAGGTACTGCTGGATATCCATTGGCAATCACATAAGGTGGCAGGTCTTTAAGAACGACGGATCCCAACCCGGTAAATGCGTGCGCACCAATAGAGGTGAACTGGTGCACAATAGTAAACCCACCCAGTATTGCCTGATCCCCGACACTGACATGTCCAGCCAGTGAGGAGTTGTTTGCAAATATCGTTTTGTTGCCTACCTGGCAGTCATGTGCCAGATGCACATAAGCCATAAACAAATTGTCATCCCCGACACGGGTTATACCACCACCACTGACAGTTCCACGGTTAAAGGTACAATGCTCCCGAATGACGTTTCGATCTCCCATTTCCAGATGTGTTGGTTCGCCTGCATATTTTAAATCCTGTGGTGCTTCACCTATAGAACTGAACTGGTAGATTTTATTTTCAGCACCCATTTTTGTTGGACCATTGATCATCACATGAGGACCAATCCAGCAGTTATCACCAATCTCTACATCTGCATTGATAATGGCATAGGCACCAATAGTAACGTCTTCACCCAAAACAACTGATGGGTCAATTATTGCTGTTGGATGAATCTGGTTCATTTCTTGTTCTGTTCCGCACACATTAAATCAGCACTGGCAACAATTTTATCTTCAACCTTGGCTACACCTTTAAACTTCCAGATCCCCCGTTTCTCCCGAACAACCTCAACTTCCAGGATTAACTGGTCGCCAGGAACAACCGGCTGCTTAAAGCGGCAGTTATCTATCCCGGCAAAGAAATAGACCGAATCTTCCTTAGGTTTATATCCTCTGGTTTTAAAAGCCAGCAAGCCTGTCGCCTGTGCCAGTGCTTCCATAATCAGTACACCGGGGAAAATGGGATTATTCGGGAAATGTCCGGGAAAAAATGGTTCGTTGACTGAAATATTTTTAATCGCGCGTAGCGAAACGCCCGGCTCAAAATCCAGCACCCTATCAACCAGTAAAAACGGGAAACGGTGTGGAAGGTGTTCGAGAATATCTTTGATATTCATTGTATTCAATGTCTTGTCCTTCTGGTTTATTTCTTTTTAATCTCTTCAAGCTCCGCTTCCAGTGCCTTGAGTTTTTTAGACATCTGATCAAGCTGCTTAAAGCGTATGTAATTCTTTTGCCACTCATTTTTAGGCTGTAATGGTGTACCTGATGAGTAAACACCCGACTCTTTAATGCTATTGGTAACCAGTGAATGAGCTGTAATCATCACATCATCATGGACTGTTAAATGACCCAGTATTGTCACTGCACCACCTACTGCTACCCGTTCACCCAGTTCGGCACTACCAGCAATACCAACACATCCAGCAAGTGCGGAGTCTTTGCCAATTTTTACATTATGTGCAACCTGAATCAGGTTATCCAGCTTTACCCCGTCCGCAATAACCGTATCGTTAATAGCACCACGATCAATACAGGTATTGGCACCGATTTCAACGTTATTACCAATACAAACACCGCCAAGCTGATGGATCTTGACCCATTTACCTGCGTGATTGGCAAAGCCGAAACCATCACTGCCGATCACTGCACCTGAATGGATAATACAGTGATTGCCGATAACAACCTGTTGATAGATCGATACATTGGCATAAAGGCGGGTTTCTGTTCCAACAACACTATTATCACCGATACAACATCCAGCACCTATCACGACACCATCACCAATCACAGCACCATTTCCAATATAGCAGTTGGCAGCAATGGAGACATTGGCACCAAGCACTGCACTTTTTTCAATTATGGCAGAAGGATGAATAGACGCTTGTGGTAGTTCAGGTACAAACAAGGAAGAGATTTTTGCATATGCCAGATAGGGGTTATCACAAACAATCGATGCAACAGGATTATACTCCAGGTCCTGCTGGCTTATCAGTACAGCTGTTACCCGGGTATTCTCCAGATATTTTCGTTGCCTTGAGTCAGATAAGAATGTAATGGTATTTGTTTTTGAGTCATTCAGTGAGCTGACACCCTCTATTGGCAACGTGCCATCCCCTTGAAGCGGTGCCTCAAGGAAGTCAGCAATCTGTTGTAAAGTGTAGTGGCGACTCATTAACAGAGAATTTATTCTTTTAACTGTAACGGTGGTGTTGAATCATTATGCTGCTTTTGTAAACGCTCGATCACCTGCCTGGAGATATTTACCTCTGTCACAGCGAACACGACGCCTGACTCAATAACCATGTCATACCCCTGCTCCTGAGCAATCTCTACAACCACCTGGGCGATTTGCTGCTGCATTTTTTTAAGCTCTTCATTACGACGCTGAGTAAGTGTTTTTGAAAAGGCTTCGCGTTCACTAATAAATGCTTCTTTTAGTAACTGAATTTCGCGCTCAAGCTTACGTTTTTCCGTAGCGCTCATAATGGCACCATCACGTTTGAGCTTCTCGTCCATATCGACAATCTTTTTCTGTTTAGCAGATAGTTCATTGTCTGTTGGAGCAAACTCTTTCTGAAGTGTTTCACGTACAGTTTGAGCCTGCGGAATAAGTTCAACTACCTGGGTGGTATTAATAAATGCGATTTTAGTGCCTTCTGCAAACACACTGACTGATGCCAGCATCATTGTTGCAACCATCGCCCCTTTTTGTAACAAATTCATATTATTCTCCTGTTTTTCTAATATTACATATTTCCAATTGTAAACTGGAAATTCTGTAACTGATCAGTAGGTTCATTATTAAACGCCTTTGCAAAACTAAAACGTAACGGACCTACTGGTGTGATCCACATCAAGCTGACGCCGGTTGAATATCGCAGCTCTCCCATGTCATAGCCGGTTGTACTATCAAAGACATTACCCGCATCTACAAAAAGACCCATACGCATTGAGTTTTCATCACCACTAAATGGTGGTGGAATGATAAGTTCCATGCTGGCTGTAATTTTTGTATCACCACCTATAGGCAGGTTGTTCACATCAAATGTCCCACTGGCCCCTAAGCTGTTGGCACTATAGCCACGAACGGTTTTAGTACCACCACTGTAATAACGCTCATACGGTAGAAGTTCAGTCGTATCACCATAGGTCTCTGCATAGGCTATCTCGGCAAAGGTGCTAAAAGTAATACTATCAGTCATGGGGGTATAACTTCTACGGCTTAAACGAAGCTTGTAAAAGGTCTGTGCGCCATCTTGTACCGGCAGTGAAATCTCGGTATTTATTGCCGACTCTGCACCGTCCGAAGGGAAAATAGCACGATTTCTAGTATCGTGGGTGAAGCTGGCGGTAACCTTGTAAGCATCAAATAAACAATCTGCCAAACTGGCATAGTTAGTACAGTAATTCTGAATGTACGCGGAGGTTGTATCAGCAGTATTGATGGTGGTCTGCTCAACATGAAAACCCAAGCGTAGTGTATTGAACTCACTAACGGGAATTCCGAGGATATAGCCCAGGTTAAAGGTATCAGTCGTATATTGAGTTGTATTGGCATTAGTGGAGTTGGTAGTGCGCTTACTGATATCAAACAAACCACTAATACCATCTTCAGTAAGATAAGGCTCAAACTGGCTGAATCGATAAACTCTGCTCACCTCACTATTATCAACTTCCAGGGTATATTTTTTGCCTGAACCGAGGAAGTTTTCCCAGTTAATGCTCGCAGACAAATTTAAACCACCGGAATTGCTATACCCCATACCAGCATTAAAGGTTCCGAAGCTGTCACGTTCATCCACGGTGATATCCAGATCAACCTGATCGGTTGTACCAGGTACCGGAGGTGATCTTAAAGAGACATCATTAAAGAATCCCAGGCGATTCAAACGGGTTTGTGAACGTTTAACGTTAGCCGTAGAGATCCAGCCTCCTTCCATCTGTCTTAGCTCACGTCGAATAACCTCATCACGTGTGGTTCCATGTCCAGTAATATTTACTCTGCGTATATAAACGCGTTCACCGGCATCCACCAAATAAGTCAAGGATACCTCTTTTTGGTCCTCATCCACTTCTGGGACAGGGTTTACATTAGCAAAGGCATAACCTTTATCGCCGAGCTTCTCAGTAATGCTCTGGCTCGCCTGGGTAACTGCTTTGCGCGAGAAATAGCTTCCTTTTTCTACTTGTACCAGATCAAGTAACTCCTGTTTTGGAACAATGGTGTTGCCAGTGACCTGAACATCCTTAATCTTGTACTGATCCCCTTCATGAATATTAATAGTGATATAGACATCTTTACGATCCGGAGTAATAGAAATCTGGGTGGATTCAATACTGAAATTTAAATACCCATTGTCCATATAGTGAGAGCGCAATGTCTCCAGATCGGCCGCAACCTTTTGTTTGGAATACTCATCCTGGCTATCAAATAAGGGGATTAGTGGTTTCTGCCCTGACTGGATAATGCTTTTCAGCTCGAGATCTGAATAGTCTTTATTACCGATAATTTTTAACCTGTGTATCGCAGCCACATCACCTGCATCGATATTCAGGGTTACTGCAACCCGGTTACGTTCCAGTGGAACCACATCAACGGTTACTGAGGCATTATATTTCCCCTGCGAATAGTGTTGCTGGGTAAGCTGTTGTGAGACCCGCTCCATCAGGCTTTTGTTGTAGATCCGTCCCACATCAAACCCAAGGCCTTTCAGACTCATTTTCAGTGAATCTTTATCTGCCTTAACCCCACCAATAATTTCGATGCTATCAATCGCTGGCCGTTCTGATACCTGAATAATCAGAACATTGCCATCCTTTTCAAACGCTACATCATTAAAGAAACCGGTTTTATACAAACGGCGTAATGCATCAGACACATTGTAGGAATCGACTCGTTCGCCCTTTTGTAAGGTCAGGTAGTTGAATACTGTGCCAATATTAATCCGTTGCAAACCTTCAACCTGGATATCTTTAATAACAAAAGGCTCAAACGCAGCGGCATTTACTGTCCACAACAATAATAGAGCGAAAAATGAATGATATTTTTTAACAATTTGCATTATTTATTCTTATTGTACGAGCCGGGCAACATCATTGTAGATAGCCAGACTCATCATGAAAAAAATGATTACTAATCCTACTTGCTGCCCTAATGCTTCAACCTGCTGTGAAACCGGGCCCCCCTTAATCCATTCAATTAAATAAAAAAACAGATGACCACCATCAAGAACCGGTATCGGTAACAGGTTAAGCACACCCAAACTGATACTGATAATTGCTATAAATCCCAATAATTGGCTCAAACCAGCACTTACCGAACTTTTGGCATATCGGGCAATGGTGATCGGGCCGCTTAAATTCTCGATAGAAGCCTCACCAATGACCATTTTTCCAATCATCTTTAGAGTCAAAACGGACATTTTCCAGCTTTTATCCACAGCAGCGCCCAATGCGGCCACTGGAGCAAACTGCCAGGTTGATTGATAAGCCTGAAATTGCAGAGGGTCAATACGAACTGATGCGCCGATTTTCCCCTGACGCTTGTCACCTGAGTTCACCGTTTCCGGACGAATTTCCATTTTTATCACGCTATCATCACGTTTAACCGTCAGCATCAATGGACGTCCGGGACTATCTCGAATGATCTGTACCATCTCGGCCCAATCAGCAATAGCCTCCTCATTAATCGCAATGATCTCATCACCCGGCTTTAAACCATATTTAAAAGCTGCTGAGCCATCAATAACCGTGTCAATGACGGCGGGTAAGCGCAGCTGTAGTGGTTTCAGACCAACCATGTTGATAAAAGTTTCCGCGGTTACCTCATCCTGCAAATGATCCAGAGGTAATATGGTTTTAAGCCGTTGTCCACCACGCATGATATCCAGCTCAACCGGCTGGTGTAACAGAGCCATCGGAAGAATAGTCTCTAAAACTGCCTGCCAGGTGGGGGTTACGGATCCTGATACAGCTACGATCTCATCAGAGTGCTTCAACATTGCGGTTGCCGCTGGTGTCTGGGGTAGCGGCTCACTTAGTAAAGGCCGACTTCCGGGAACACCATTGATAAACATCGCCCAATAAACAATAACTGCAAAAACCAGATTGAACGCCGGACCGGCTGCTACAATAGCGGTGCGCTTTGCCAATGACTGCCGGTTAAAGGCTCGTGATAGTTCTTCTGGCTCAACTTCACCCTCGCGTTCATCAACCATTTTCACGTAACCACCCAAAGGAATGGCTGCAATGACATATTCAGTTTGGTCAACCTTGCCCACATGTCGCCACAGAGGTTGTCCAAAACCAATAGAGAAGCGCAAAACTTTCACCCCACACCATCGCGCCACAATAAAATGACCATATTCATGGACTGTGATGAGTATGCCTAACACCACAATAAAGCTGATAATTGTAAGTAATGTATCAAACATAACTAACTCTTTTGTACCAACATTTGAGCCTGTTGACGTGCACTCTGATCCGCTCCCATCACAACCTCCAGGGAGTCTGCAACGACCATTTGTGACTGTTCCAGGGTCTGTTCAATGATCTGTGCAATTCGGGTAAAACCTATCAGCCCTTTTAGGAAGGCATCCACCGCCACTTCATTGGCAGCATTTAAAATAGCGGGAGCAGTACCGCCTAAATCAAGTACATCAAAAGCCAGCTTCAGACATGGAAAGCGCTTCATATCAGGCTTCTCGAAATCCAGACGTGCGATCTCAAACAGGTTTAAACTTTCGACACCAGAGCGGAACCTTTTTGGCCAGGCCAAGGCATGAGCTATCGGTGTACGCATATCCGGGTTGCCCATTTGCGCTAATACAGAGCCATCAATATATTGAACCATAGAGTGAATGATACTTTGAGGATGTACCACTACCTCGATTTGTTGTGGTTTTAGATTAAAAAGCCAGTGAGCTTCAATTAATTCCAGCCCTTTATTCATCATACTTGCAGAATCAACTGAAATTTTTTGTCCCATACTCCAGTTTGGATGAGCAACCGCTTCTGCAGGTGTAATCTTGTCAAAGCTATCCAGAGCACGTGTTCTAAAGGGCCCCCCTGATGCGGTTAAGAGAATTTTATCAACACCGCTACTTTCCAGATCTCCCTGATAATCAGATGGTATGCATTGAAAAATCGCATTATGTTCACTGTCTATCGGTAACAAAATTGCGCCACTTTTTTTAACTTCTTCCATGAACAGGTGTCCACTCATCACCAATACTTCTTTATTGGCCAGTAATATTCGTTTTTTGTGACGTACCGCCGCTAATGTAGGCTTTAAACCCGCAGCTCCAACTATGGCAGCCATCACATAGTCGACTTCAGGGGCAGAGGCAACATCCTCCATTGCATCCGCACCTGACAATACTTCTGTAGTGATTTCACTTTGGGATATCAGGGTTTGCAATTGCCTGGCTGCAGAATCATCAGCCATCACCGCATATTGAGGTTTATGTAGCAAACATAGCTCAAACAATTTTTGGAACTGGTTATTTGCCGTTAGCGCAAAAACCTTGAATTGTGATGATTGGCGTGCAACAACATCCAGAGTACTCATTCCAATTGAGCCGGTTGCTCCAAGTACTGTAATTGCCTTCACTTCAAAACACCAAAGCCAGATAAAAAATGGGTGCAGCTGCTGTCAGGCTGTCAATGCGATCCAGGATCCCACCATGTCCGGGCAGGATATTGCCGCTATCCTTAATATCAATGCTGCGTTTAAACAGACTCTCAACAAGGTCACCCAATATGGATATGCTGATAGTCAGAAGTGAAATTATTAAAAAAGTCACTACCGAATGTTGCAGTGAAATAAACTGCATCAATAGAAAAACTGCGACCAATGCCATCAGCATTCCGCCGATAACACCTTCCCAGGTTTTCTTCGGTGAAACCTTAGGAGCCAGTTTATGTTTGCCCATGTAACTACCCGCAAAATAGGCACCTACATCAGCTCCCCATATCAGTAGCATTAATATGATTAGATAAACGGGTCCAAATTGCTGATGCAACAACACTAGTGCCAACCATGCAGGCACAAGAACCACCCAGCCAGCTAAAGCACGAGTTATCTGACTGAGAGTAATCAACTTCCCACTTTGCGGGTAGCTTAATACGATCACCAAACCGATAAGCCACCATACAAGGGCAGTATACAAAACCATCTTCTCAATAGTCGCATCACGTTCAGTATAAAGAGCTATCATCGAGATGGCGATAATAGCGGTAAAGGTGAGCTGAAGCAGACGCGATGTTTTATTAACAAAGTGTCCCCATTCCCAGGCACCCAATAAAACAATCATTCCAACAACTAAAGAAAAATAGAAACCATCAAGGGAATAGATCCCCCACAAAGCCAGTGGTGCCAGGATGGATGCAGTAATAATTCTCTGTTTAAGCACGACTTGACTGTACCTGTTCACTGGTTTGTCCGAAACGACGCTCTCTTTGATTGAAGGATACAATGGCACTTTTTAGTGCACTTTCATCAAACTCAGGCCATAACAAATCGGTAAAGTAGAATTCAGTATAGGCCAGCTGCCAGAGTAGAAAATTACTGATACGCATTTCGCCACCGGTTCTGATAAACAGATCAGGCTCGCTAGAACCTGCCAGGGAAAGATGATCAGCCAGCATATCCTGTGTGATATCAGTTGGTAGCAACTCGCCCTGAGCTACTTTTTGTGCTAACTGCCGGCATGATTGCGTGATATCCCAGCGCCCGCCATAGTTTGCGGCAATATTTAAATGGAGACGATCATTGTTAAGGGTCAACTGTTCTGCCTTGACAATACGTTCCTGCAGACTTTCAGGGAATGTGCTTTTTTCACCAATAATTTTAAGTCGCACACCATTGGCATGAAGCTTTTTGACCTCACGATCAAGGGCATTCATGAACAGATTCATTAACAGACTGACTTCTTCTTCTGGTCTGCGCCAGTTTTCGCTACTAAAAGCAAACAGTGTCAGTTCTTTAACGTTTTCTGTGACACAGAATTTAACCACATTACGTACTGCATCCAGGCCAGCTTTGTGCCCGGTAAATCGGGGCATATGACGCCTCTTCGCCCAGCGACCATTACCATCCATAATGATGGCTATATGGTTCGGCATATTGATTTGGCTCATGATATGCGTCCCACCTCTACTACAACTAGTGACAACAATCTGGTTTAACTCAGATTATCAGGTTAAATTTCCAGAAGGTCCTTCTCTTTTACTGCGAGTACTTCATCAACCAGACCAACATACTTATCTGTCAGTTTCTGGACATCATCCTCTGCTCCACGAGCAACATCCTCACTGATCTCTTTGTCTTTTAACAAAGATTTAAAATCAGAGTTCGCATCTCGACGAATATTGCGAATAGCAACTTTTGTGTTTTCACCTTCGTGACGAACCACCTTAATCATATCCCGACGACGTTCTTCAGTAAGTGCCGGCATTGGTACACGAATAACCGTACCCGCTGTTGCCGGATTCAACCCAAGATCAGAGGTCATAATTGATTTTTCTATCGCTTTCACCATGGTTTTTTCCCATGGAGTTACACTCAGCGTACGCGCATCTTCGATAGAAATATTAGCAACCTGAGAGAGAGGAACTTCAGAGCCATAATAATCTACAGTCAGATGATCCAGAATACTTGGGTGTGCACGTCCTGTACGGATCTTTTTTAGATCAACTTTTAGCGCCTCAATACTCTTACCCATTCTGACTTCGGCGTCTTTAATAATGTCTTTAATCATGAAGCTTCTCCAGATTCAACCAGAGTACCTTCATCCTCACCATTAAGAACTCTGGCAAGTGCACCTGGTTTATTCATATTGAATACTCGCAGTGGCATATTTTGTTCTTTACATAAAACTATTGCAGTTAAATCCATAACACCCAGTTGACGCTCAATCACTTCATCGTAACTTAATCGTGAATAACGTTTGGCAGAAGGATCTTTAACCGGATCCGCACTGTAAACACCATCAACCTTGGTAGCTTTCATCACCAGATCAGCATTTATTTCAATACCACGCAGTGATGCAGCTGAGTCTGTGGTAAAAAATGGATTACCTGTTCCGGCAGCAAATATTACCACTCGCCCCTTCTCCAGATGGCGTATGGCACGCCGGCGGATATAGTCTTCACACACGTGGTGAATCGGCAATGCAGACATGACTCTTACTTTCATTCCTGCTTTTTCCAGCCCATCCTGTACTGTCAGTGCATTAATGACGGTTGCCAGCATCCCAACCTGATCCGCAGAGGCTCGTTCCATACCCCCTGCAGACAAACTCACACCGCGGAATATATTACCACCACCGATAACCAGGCCAACCTCAACACCCTCATTAACTACTGAAGCGATTTCAGCTGATATACGCTTAACCACTGCGGGATCAATACCAAAGGATTGATCACCCATGAGTGCTTCACCACTCAATTTTAACAGTACTCTTTTGTAAGCTTTTGGATTATCAGTGGTGGTCATAACCATTATCCTTAGTATCTACTAGCCTTTAACCTGAGCCATTACCTCATCCGCAAAATTTTCTACTTTCTTTTCGATACCTTCACCGACTTCAATTCGCTCAAATGAAACAACTGTGGCACCGTTTGCTTTAAGTAACTTTTCAACCGTTTGATCCGGGTCTTTAACAAAAGGCTGTCCCAACAGGGTGATTTCACCGAGGAACTTGTTAATACGACCTGAAATCATTTTTTCGATGATATTGTCAGGCTTACCACTTTCGCGGGCCTGGGCAGTAAAGATCTCTTTTTCCTTTTCAATCACAGCGGGGTCAACTTCATCTGCGGAGACTGCTTGCGGACGGCTGGCGGCAACATGCATTGCAATATCTCTTGCCAGTTCATTGCTGCCACCATTCATGCTGACAACCACACCAATACGGTTACCATGCAGATAAGCACCAATGGTTCCTTCATCATTTGACAATATTGAACAACGACGAACCGCCATGTTCTCACCCAACTTGGCAATTAAATGCTTTAAAGCTGATGCGACGGTCTCACCATCGGCCATGCTCATTTCATTAAGAGCCGCAATATCCGCAGGTTGGTTATCCAGCGCGATTTGTGCCACTTCATTGGCAAAAGCGATAAAATCATCACCTTTAGCCACAAAATCTGTCTCAGAGTTCACTTCAACGACAGCTACCTTCTTGTTGTCGTCTGATGATTTAATCACAATCAGGCCTTCAGCTGCGGTACGTCCTGCTTTTTTGTCTGCCTTGGCTGCGCCACTTTTGCGCATCTCTTCAATAGCAACTTCAATATCGCCATTTGCTTCTACGAGTGCTTTTTTACACTCCATCATGCCAGCACCGGTGCGCTCGCGAAGGTCTTTTACCATTGCTGCAGTAATCGCCATCTTCAATTCCTCTTTAAAACTCTATATATGCAAATTCAAAAAAGGGGGCATGGCTTTGCCCCCTTGTTTAGATTGTGGTTACAGAAACTTACTCAGCTGTTGTTGTAGCTTCGGCTTCAGCTGGTGCTGCTTCTGCGACTTCAATAAACTCATCTTCCACGGAAGGTGCAACCTGTGCAGAGACAGCCTTGCCTTCGAGTACAGAGTTAGAAACGCCCTGTGCATACAGGGTAATCGCACGAATCGCATCATCATTTCCGGGAATAATGTAATCGACACCCTCTGGTGAACTATTGCTGTCTACTACAGCAATCACAGGTATACCGAGTTTGTTTGCTTCGGTAATAGCAATCTTTTCGTGACCAACATCAATAACAAACAGTGCATCTGGCAAACCGCCCATTTCCTTGATACCACCAAGACTGCGTTGTAACTTTTCCATTTCGCGACGCTGCATAATCGTCTCTTTTTTCGACAGACGCTCAAAGCCACCATCAGTTTCCATAGACTCAAGCTCTTTCAGGCGCTTGATTGACTGTCTGACAGTCTTGAAATTTGTGAGCATACCGCCTAACCAGCGATGGTTCACATAAGGCATGCCAGCACGTTCTGCTTCCTGCTGGATTAATTCACGAGCCTGACGCTTGGTTCCTACAAAAAGAACCTTGCCTTTTTTTGAGGCCAGCTTCGAAACGAAGTTCATCGCATCGTTATATAAAGGGAGAGATTTTTCCAGGTTGATAATATGAATTTTGTTACGTTCGCCAAAGATAAACGGAGCCATCTTAGGGTTCCAGTAACGAGCCTGATGACCAAAATGGACACCGGCCTCAAGCATTTCACGCATGGTTATGTTAGCCATGAATTTATTTCCTCATTATGGGTTTATCGTCCACACACCCCAGTGTTTCAACCCCTTTTTTTGTGGGGCACCCGAAACACGCGACAGGTGTGTGTGTAAATTTACGTCCGGCTAAAAAAGCCTTTCGCATTGGGTGTTGCCTATTCAAGCCGCCCTTTATACCATAACACCTCATTTGCAACAATCTCATGAAGTATAATTTTATGAGATCTATCCTCATCAAAAGACGAGAGTTATGACCATTACGATTAAAAATGTAGCAGAAATAGAAAAAATGAGGGTAGCGGGACGACTGGCTGCTGAAGTACTGGAGATGATCACACCTTTTATGGTGGCGGGTGTCACAACCGATGAAATTGATCAGCGTTGCCATGATTATATCGTCAATGAACAAAAAGCAATCCCTGCGCCACTTAACTATCATGGCTTTCCCAAATCCATTTGCACATCTATCAACCATGTTGTCTGTCATGGGATCCCTGGTGAAAAACGTCTGAAAAAAGGCGATATTGTTAACGTTGATATTACCGTAATCAAGGATGGCTATCATGGTGATACCAGTATGATGTTCTGCATTGGACAGCCATCAATCAAAGCCAGGCGTCTGGTTGAGATCGCACATGAAGCATTAATCGTCGGTATCAAGCTGGTAAAACCTGGAGCACGGCTGGGTGATATCGGCCATGCAATTCAAACCCATGCCGAGAAAAGGCACTGCTCTGTTGTTCGTGAATATTGCGGTCATGGTATCGGCAAAGAGTTCCATGAAGAACCACAGGTGCTCCATTACGGTAAGCCTGGCACCGGTGTTGAGCTAAAAGCAGGCATGACCTTTACCATAGAGCCAATGATTAATGATGGTGCCGCTAATATCACCCTGTTACAGGATGGATGGACGGTCATCACCCGGGATCGTTCGCTTTCTGCTCAATGGGAACATACAATCCTGGTTACCGATAATGGGTATGAGGTTCTTACCTTGCGCAAAAATGAAACCATTGAATGATTAACCATCTCTCCACCATTATTTCAAGCAACAATCATGCTGCTGAATTACGTCAATGGTTAACTACACAAAAAAATTTCCTGTTTGAACAGTTTCGTCATGATGTGCCGGTTGAAGAGCTGGTTCAAACAAGATCTGAAACCATCGATTATCTACTTACTACCTTGTGGCAGAAATTTGCCGGAGAAATCAGCGCCAATTTTGCTTTAATTGCTGTCGGTGGTTATGGGCGTGGGGAACTTCACCCACACTCGGACATTGATCTGTTACTACTACATCAGTGCGAATTTGAAAACAATGAACATCTGGTTATTGAGCGTTTTATCACACTACTTTGGGATATTGGACTAGAGGTAGGTAACAGTGTCAGAACTTTGACAGAGTGTATTGAACAGGCAAGTGCAGATGTAACCATCGCAACCAATCTGATGGAATCGCGGTTATTGATAGGTAATCAACAGCTTTATACCATGATGCGCGAAGCCACACACCACAGCAGAATATGGCCCAGTCATGAATTCTTTAAAGCCAAACGCGATGAACAACGTAAACGCCATAGTAAATTCTATGATACTGCCTACAACCTCGAACCCAACATCAAGGAAGGCCCGGGAGGGCTGCGTGATATTCAAAATGTGGGATGGGTCGCCAAACGACATTTTGATGCCGAGGATATGCATGAACTGGTAATACACAACTTTCTGACAGCGGATGAGTATATTGCACTTGTTGAAGGACAGAACTTTTTATGGAAGATTCGTTTTGCCCTTCATATGAATTCAGGGCGTCGCGAAGATCGTTTGCTTTTTGATCAACAACGCCTGATTGCAGAACAGTTTGGCTATCAGGACAGCGACGAACATCTGGCAGTGGAACACTTCATGAAGCATTACTACCGTACAATTACGGAGTTGGAACGCTTAAATGAAATGTTGCTTCAACTATATGCTGAAGAGTTATTACCACCAGAAAATCCCACAAAAACTGTAACTCTCAGTAAACGTTATTCAATACGTAACCGTTTTATTGAAGTCCTGGATGATCGAGTTTTCAAACGTTACCCCTTTGCCCTTCTGGAAATATTTTTGATGATTGCGCAACACCCGGAGGTTAACGGTGTACGTGCAGGTACTATTCGTCTGATTCGAAATCACCTGGATTTAATTAATGACAAGTTTCGTGCAGATCTTGGCAATCGTGCCATTTTTATGGAGTTACTACGCCAGCCTCGTGGCATTACCTATGTATTACGACGTATGAACCGCTATGGGGTTCTCGCTGCTTATCTGCCAGAGTTTGGTGCCATTGTAGGACAGATGCAGCATGATCTTTTTCACGTATATACCGTTGATGAACATACTATTCGCGTAGTACGTAACTTACGCCGGCTTACTGCTGAAAAATACTTTCATGAATTTCCGGTTTGCAGTGAAATCATCTCAAGAATCCCCAAACCGGAACTTCTCTATATTGCTGCGCTTTATCATGATATCGCCAAAGGGCGCGGTGGTGATCATTCACAACTCGGTTCTGAAATGGTAAAAAAGTTTTGTGAACGTCACCTGCTCAGCACTTATGACAGCGCCCTGGTCATATGGCTGGTTAAGAATCATCTTCTAATGTCCATGACCGCTCAGCGTAAAGACATAACTGACCCTGATATCATTTATGAATTCGCCAGCATAGTAGGTAACCAAAACTACCTCGATTATCTCTACCTGCTAACTACCTCCGATATTCGTGCAACCAGTCCCACTGTCTGGAACTCCTGGAAAGATTCTCTGTTACTTGAGCTCTATCAGCAGAGTACAACCGCACTGAGCCGTGGCCTAGCAACCCCGGTCAACCAGCAACAGATGATCGAATTTACCCAATATGATGCGATTGAACTGCTGGAAGATTTTTCAAATGAAGAGATCCTGAGCCTGTGGGATCGCATGGGGGATGACTATTTTATCCGTTACACCGCTTCGGAAATTGCCTGGCATACACAAAATATTCTTGAATATGAACAGCAATACATGTCAGGGATCTTTATTCGCCAGAATGATAAAGGTGGTGGCACGGAGATCTTTATCCATACCCCGATTCAGGATGGTCTGTTTAGTAAAATCACTGCCACACTGGACCTGCTGAATCTGAATATTGTCGATGCCCGCATCCTCGCATCCCACGATCACTACACCCTTGATACCTATGTGGTAATCGAAGAAAACGGCACACCTATCGATAACATCTACCGAATTGACGAAATAAAAAGCCGCCTCTATAACCTGCTTGATGGTGAATACCAGCCACCAAGCAAAATTGGACGCCCTATTCCACGCCAGCTCAAACATTTTCAAATACCGGCAAATGTCTACATCTACCCGGCACCAAATAAACCATGGACCATTCTCGAAGTAGTTGCCACTGATCAACCGGGACTGCTATCCCAACTTGCCAAAGTCATTTTTGCCTGCAATGTATCATTGTTAAACGCCAAGATCGCAACATTAGGTGAACGGGTAGAGGATATTTTTTTCGTATCCACCTTTGAAGGCAAGGCAATTGAGGATGAACCGACAATAGATTGCTTGCGCCACAATATCCTGACCTTACTGAATGCCCACACAGGCGGTTGATTATCCTCAATATTCAACCATCAAAAATAGGTTTCTTAATGTATGCTTGTGATATAATAGTCCACTACAATAATAACAGCCTGGAATAGCCGACATGACTAACTTATTTTCATCCGTTGTAATTTTCCTTGTATCCATCCTCGCTCCTGCAACAGCTTTTGCATCTGGCGGTGAAATGATGGACTTAACTGCCACCTGGTTTGGAATCACCTCTATCATTGTCTTTGTAATAGCCTACTCTCTGGTCATTGGTGAGGAATTTTTACACTTACGCAAATCCAAGCCGGTCATTGTTGCCGCAGGTATCATCTGGACACTCATTGGTATTGCTTATGCAATGCATGGTGACACCCATACAGCGGGCACAGCGATTCGCCATAATATTCTGGAGTTTGCAGAGTTATTTCTGTTCCTGTTAGCCGCAATGACCTACATCAACACTATGGAAGAACGACAGGTATTCAATGCCCTGCGCGCATGGCTGGTTTCGAGAGGCTTCTCCTTTAGAAAAATCTTCTGGATCACCGGTGTTCTCGCTTTCTTCATTTCACCTGTCGCTGACAACCTGACCACCGCTCTTTTAATGGCTGCGGTGGTGATGGCAGTAGGCGCTGGTAATATCAAATTTATCTCCCTGGCGTGTATCAACATTGTTATCGCAGCTAATGCTGGTGGCGCCTTCAGCCCATTCGGGGATATCACTACCTTAATGGTCTGGCAGAAAGGCATAGTCCAGTTTAATGAGTTTTTTGCGATCTTCATCCCATCAGTAGTCAACTGGGCAGTCCCTGCAATCATTATGTCGATGGCTGTTCCGAATGAGAATCCTAAAGCACTGGATGAGATCGTTGTCATCAAAAAAGGTGGTTTTGTCGTTATTGGACTATTTCTTTTCACCATCGCTCTGGCTGTTTCAGCTCATAACTTCCTTCACCTACCACCTGTACTGGGCATGATGACAGGTCTTGGTATCCTGAAGTTCTACGGTTATTACCTGAAAATTTCCTCACCTAGAGGTGCAGGAAATGAACCAGAAGGTCCTGAATCTACAGTTATGGAAAGTGAAGTCGATCAGGAAAGAGAGGAAGATCCAAAGTTTGATGTCTTTGGTATCGTTGCCCGCGCTGAGTGGGATACCTTGATGTTCTTCTACGGCGTAGTTTTATGTGTAGGTGGTCTTGGAACACTGGGTTACCTCTCTATGGTTTCCGAGAGTATGTATGTCGGCCTTGGCCCCACATGGGCAAACATTATAGTGGGTATCCTCTCAGCGATTGTTGATAACATTCCAGTAATGTTTGCAGTACTTACCATGATGCCTGATATGGATTTAAATCAATGATTACTGGTAACTCTGACTGCAGGCGTTGGCGGCTCACTGTTATCCATTGGCTCTGCTGCAGGCGTGGCATTAATGGGACAGGCACGCGGTATCTACACCTTCTTTGCACACCTGAAATGGACCTGGGCTATTGCGCTTGGATATGCCGCCAGCATCTGGGTACATCTATTGATAAATAGCTAAAAAAGGCATAAGTATAAATGGGGAGGTATACCTCCCCTTTTTTCTGAATACACTCATGAAAGCACTGACGATTACCCAACCTGATGACTGGCATGTACATTTTCGCGATGGCGAGGTACTTGCGGATATTGTTCCTTTTCATACGAAACGTTTTGGACGCGCAGTGGTTATGCCTAACCTGAAACCACCAATCACCTCGACCGAGATGGCATTGGCGTACCATCAACGGGTTATGGCTGTAGTACCGGATAGTTCATTTCAGCCTTTAATGACACTCTATCTGACCGATAAAACCACTCCGGAAGAGATCCACAAGGCGCATAAAAGCGGTAAAGTGTTTGCGGTAAAGTTTTATCCTGCAGGTGCAACCACCAACTCCGACTCTGGTGTTACCGATATCACCAAGGTTTATCCGGCACTTAACGAAATGGCCCGGATCAAAATGCCGTTACTGATTCATGGTGAGGTTACTTCACAACAGGTGGATATATTTGATCGCGAAAGGGTTTTTCTCGAAACAGTGATAAAACCGCTATTATTTGCCATTCCTGATTTAAAAATTGTTGCAGAACATATTACCACACTGGAACTGGCTGATTTTGTTGAAGGAGCCGGTGAAAATATTGCTGCAACGATTACACCTCAGCATTTGTTGTATAACCGCAATGCCATCTTTAGCGGCGGAATTCGTCCTCACTTTTATTGCTTGCCGGTGCTTAAGCGTGAAAAGCACCGCGAAAGACTGCTGGAAGTAGCCACATCCGGCTCAAGCAAGTTTTTTCTGGGTACCGATAGCGCGCCGCATGCTGTTGAAGCCAAAGAGAGCTCATGCGGTTGTGCTGGAATATTCTCTGCTCATGCTGCTATCGAATTGTATGCCCATGCATTTGATGAAGCTGGAGCACTGGATAAACTTGAGGGTTTTGCTTCTTTTTATGGGGCAGATTTTTATGGCCTGCCCAGAAACCAGCAAAAAATCACCCTGGTGAAAAAAGAGTGGTCAATTCCTGGCAATTACCACTTTGGTCAGAGTAAAATCGTCCCCCTGCTTGCAGGAGAAACACTGCGATGGCAAATCCAGTCCTAATCAACCTTTTTATTATCAAAAAAATATGTCAAATAACAGCTTGTTTAACATTGCATTGCAAAAACATCGGGTAATGATCTCCAGGGTTATCTGGTTAGTCATGATTGTCTACCTTTTTGGACTGGAACGTATCACGATTAACAGCATCACCTCGCCTGTCGCACTATGGGGGTTGCTTGCGGTTTGTACAGGCGTGATTATTCGCAGCATATCTGCCGGCGCTTTACATAAAAACCAAACACTAAGTACTCAAGGTATTTATGCCATTGTTCGTAATCCACTGTATGTGGGTTCATTTCTGATGCTGATTGGTTTAAATATTATTATTGGTCACATTGTTGTCTGGATTGTTTCACTGTTACTGTTTGCGATCACTTATGTACCCACGATTGTTAATGAAGAAGAAGGATTGAAAAAAGCCTATCCTCAGGAGTGGGAGTTATTCATCACACAAACTCCCAGATTTATCCCCAACCTGTTAAAGCTAGGTGCACTACGTGATGCAAACTGGAGTGGTAGCCAGTGGTACCGCAATCATGAACACAACACAATTCTTGCCGTTATCGCACTATTAGCTGCTCTAGAGGTTTATAACCGCCTTTACGCTATCCATTAGGGTTGATATGACGGATAGCCACCAAACTAATCTCGGCAGTCGTTTTCGTGGATTTCTTCCTGTAATCATAGACGTGGAAACTGCCGGATTTAATGCCCAAACCGATGCCCTGCTGGAAATTGCTGCGGTCACTGTTGACTTTAATCTCAGCGGTCAATTAACCCGGCAACAGACTTATGCCTGCCATGTTGAGCCCTTTCCCGGGGCAAATCTGGAACAACGTGCTCTCGACTTTACCGGGATTGATCCATACAATCCTTTTCGCATGGCTAAAAAAGAGCAGGAAGCACTCGAGTCTGTTTTTAAACCAATCAGGGAACTGGTTTCCAAAAATAACTGCACTCGCGCCATTCTCGTCGGACATAATGCCTTTTTCGATCTTGGGTTTGTCAATGCTGCGATTGAACGTACGAAGGTAAAAAGCCCGTTTCACAGTTTCAGTAGCTTTGATACCGCAACACTTGCGGGACTGGCATTTGGTCAAACGGTTTTAGCCAAAGCAGTCTATGCTGCCGGATTAGAGTGGGATAATGCTCAGGCGCATTCTGCGATTTATGATGCAGAAAAAACGGCGGATCTGTTCTGTAAAATTGTCAATCAATGGAATGATAAAATTGGCATACCAAACATCGACATTTAGATACTATCGACGATAACCATCTGCAATTGCAAATGTTGTATCAGCAGAGTGTTTGTCTATTATCACTTCCATTTCACAATAAGCCTCTTCAGTTGGGGCACCTTCACCACAACTACAACACGAAACCTCTTCCGCAAAATATACCCCTATTTTTGCATGAATGGCATCATCTTTTTCATTGGCACTGATAACAGTGACTCCAAGGTCAAAATCGATCACATAGTTGTCCGGATCTATCGCCTCTTTTAACGGTAAGACATCTGCGCGTAACTGCTCAAGCTCCTGCTTGAGTGAAGAATTAAATGTCTCACTTCCCCAGTGTTGCAGTGATTGAGCTAATTTGGTCATCTTCTTATCTATTGTTATTGGATTAACTATTGTAACTCAAGCCATATTATTTAAAGCAATGTTTTTAATGAATCTATTTCAATGAAACATACTTCTGATACCCTATGGCGTTAGTTGATAAATATTGAAATGGAATAACGATGCAAAATCGATCTTTAACACTCTCTCTGGTGTTGTCAGGGCTTTTTCTGTGGACAACAAATACATGCGCCCTCTCCTTACTGGATAATGCACCAGAGCGTAGAAAGGATCAGTTTAGCCAAAGTGAAGGTCACTATATTTTCCCCATGCCTTATAGCTTGCCGGGAATAGGTGAAGGCCTGGGTGTTGCTGGAGCTGCGATAAATATGATTAACCATGAAACCGATGTGATTGGTTATTTATTGACAGGGGATATTACCGGATTAGGACTGGCGGTAACCGATATTGTCCTCTCACCGAAAAACCTCTATCTGGACATCACAGCACAACAGATGGGCTCTATTTCAACTCAAAATTATCAAAATCGCGGCTTTAACAGTGACGCTGATAATTACTCTTTAATCAATATCGCTGATTTAAGCTTTATTGGTTTAAGACTCACCTCAACACATTATCAAAGACGCGTTGAATTCTATACTGCGTTATATACCAACAAAGGCACACTCGATAGCATTCGTGATAGCGATGGTAACCTGATCCAGCAAACAGATACTGACTTTGGTCCCAATAAAGCCATTGGTCTCGGTGCACTGCTAGATCTGACCGATGATTATGACGACCCGCGTAGAGGCATTCGATTCTCCAGTGATCTCTTTTTCACTCCAACCCGAGAGAGTGGAACAATAGACCAGTACACCTTTGATAATAACCTATCACTCTATTTCCCTATGGGAAATCAGAGCACCTGGCTAGTCAACTATTTTACCTCTGATGCTATTGTAAAAAGTCAGGGAGCTATTGACCGTCCGAGTGTAATGAGTGAACTTGGTGTGGATTGCGATACTCTGGCCGTCGGTTCTGACCGTGATGACTGCAACAGCTATGTAAATAACCAAATTGCTGCAAACAGATATGGCACTGCCAGTGGTATGGGTGGACGCAGCCATTTACGCTCCTTCCCGGAAGATCGATTTAAAGCAGCGCATGTTCGCTTTATTGGCACTGAATTCCGCTGGAATCTCACTGAAGAGTTTACTCCGTTTAACTGGGGCATCATGAAAGATGTCCGCACCCAGGTTCAGGTTGCTTTCTTTTATGAACTAGCAACCATTGCCGATGATCAGAAAAATTTATGGGATGATACCCGCTACTCATTCGGTACCGGGATGCGAATGGTCACAGCATCAGGCCTGGTGATTCGCGGTGATATCGCAACCGGCAAGGAGGGTCAGGAAGTGACTGTGATTGTTGGTTATCCCTGGGAAGGTTTTTAAACAGGATTACAATCATTAACGCACAGCTTGCAGGACAACGAACTTTTTATTTTGTGAAATCAAGTGGACCTGTTTAAAGAACTGCTTCAGTTTCTGCTGGTATTGCAGGTGTCTGTTACCTACTACCCATAACTGTCCGCCCTTTTTCAGCACTTTTTCAGACTGTTTAAACATCATTACTGCAAGATGATCACCCACAACGTGATGCTGATGAAATGGAGGGTTAGATAAAATCACATCAGCTGATTCGTCCGCAAAATCATCCAGGCTATTTCCTGTAGTAAATGTTGCTTTTCTTTCATTCGCATAGGCATTGAAGAAATTTTCTTTCGCTGAAGCAATTGCCATATAGGATTCATCGACAAAATGAATGGTAGCTTGAGGGTTGGTTTTTGCCACACTCAAACCAACTACACCATTTCCACAGCCTAGGTCTATAATCTCTAATGCACCTGTAAATTCAGGAAGCTGCTGCAAAAAGAATCGAGTTCCTATATCCAGACTGTCACGAGAGAATACATTAGCATGGTTACTTATTTGAAAATCAGTTCCCTCAAGAGGGTAACACTTGGGATAGGGATTACTCATCTGAGTGATATTCTCATCCAGTTGCGCAAAAATTAAACGTGCTTTTTTCTCCGCTAAAGAGGTTGTTGTTGGACCAATGATCCTTTCTATCAATTTCCACACATTAGGCGATAACTGTTTGACCATTGCAGCAAAAACAAGCCTGCTATTCTGATTAAGAAGCGGACGCAGCTGGAGTAATTGGTATTCAAGTAGCGCTAATGTTTTAGGAATTTTGACTATCAGGATATCAATCTTGTTATCAGGAAGTTGTAGTGAAGTAAGAAAGTGAACATGCTCTATCGGGATATGATTTCTTTCAAGATTATTTTTACATGCCAAATGTGACAGGTACGAATCAGAGATAAACCATAAAGGCCTCGGTGCCAAACCTACCGTGATAGCACCAAAATTATCATTCATGACCACCACTGACTTCTGCTCCATCTCCATCTTGGTCGTTACAAGATAATTTAAAACATATTCATCCGCAGCATCCCACGCTTGAAGCAACTCACGCTTGCGCAGTGGTTCACGATATAGTTTGAATTCACCCTGGGAAACAGTTAATACATTACTCATTTTTTATCTTTTCATACTGGTTAGTCCGTATTGTAATCTTTATCAATCATTTCCGAACAAAAAAAAGCGGCCAAAGGCCGCTTGAAAGTCAACGTGGAGTATTACAAGGAGAAATCGTTTAGTGCTTCATATTGTGATGCATTGGTTTACCGGACATTTTCGTCCGTTTTACCAAGAACCTTAACTGTTCTGAATCACCATTTTTAAAACTAAGTGTCACAGGTACTCGATCCCCATCTTTAAGCATCTGCCTGGGTTTGATCATCATTAAGTGATAATCCATCGGCTTAAAAATAGTCTGTCCATGTGCCGGAATCCTTATCTGCGATTGGTGAATCATGGTCGCCATCCCGTCAACCATTTCAGTACAATGAAGTTCTACTACAGTAAATGCCGGGCTGGATGCGGCAACGAGGTACCTATCCTGATCATCGTTATTGTGTAGCGTCATAAAACCGCCCATGGCCTTTGCTCCAGGTGGAGCCTCTCTAATCCATGCATTATTGATCTTGATCTCGGCAGCAACCACAAATGAACTATTTAGAAATAAGGTCATTAGAAGTAATAGCCATTTTATGTTTGTCATTTTGTCCCGATGGTGATTTTGCATGATAGGTTTACTAAAGCAACATATATACCAACTTATATCTTTTTGATTTTTATGATTTTTTTAACGGGAAAAGATCAGGGATGAGTCATATGGCACAATATCAGTTGTCAAATAACCTATTGGGTACATAGCAACAAGGAAATATCATTTTTTTCAGGTAAATTTACACACTGCATAGCCGGCTTAATTCTGTCACTATGTTAAAAACCTGTTCGTACAATTGATTAGGATGTAATTACTTTTATCCAAATGAATCCTCAAATTGTCCTTATGATTTTTGTGAAATAAAAAAAAGAGAAGATGAAAATACTTTTTTTAGGAGAAACCAATGCTTGTCGAACTCAAATGGCCGAAGCATGGTCAAAACAGATGAATGGAGATGATGTAGAAGTATTATCAGCGGGGATGCGCTCCCATGGTAAGAATCCACGCGCAGTGACATCCATGCTTGAGGTGAATATCGATATCACAAAACAGGAATCCTCACTATTGACGGTGGATATGACAACCAATCTCGATTTTTTGATTACCTTCGATACAATTGATAAAGAAAAGATCCCGAACCTATCAGACTTTACTCAGATGGTACATTGGTCTATTGAGAACCCGGCAAAACAAGCTTCTGACCGAGAACAAATGAAACAACACTACCGTCAGACACGAGATCAAATCCGTGACATGATCCTATCTCTTTATCAACGTCTGGGACTTACTATAAAAAGTAGCGACCATTGATGAAACCATTCTCAGACAGTGAATTAAAAGCACTCTATTTGAAGCTAAAAGAGAAAGAGTCGGCTTTAAGTGAAGTGACGCAACACTCTTCCAGCTCCTCTGCTGTGGTTGAACTGGATCAAAGCAAGGTAGGCAGAATCTCACGTATGGATGCACTTCAGGCACAAGCCATCTCCAAAGCGACAGACAACAGACGACATAATGAATTCAATAAAATCAAAGCGGCTTTATACCGTTATGATTCTGGTGATTATGGTTTTTGTATTGAATGCGGAGAAACTATCTCTTACAAACGGCTTGAAATAGACCCCGCTGCTACTCTTTGTATTAACTGTGCAAGTAAAGCGGAAATATATTCCTGAAAAGTTCGGATTTGAAAGATAGGGATTGATAAGCACATATTGATCCCAATTATCTGCTACACCTTTAATCTACCCATTTACACACCGGAGCAGCTCCATGCATAAAACGACAGATCCATTACCAGATAGACAGCCTTCACTGCGGATTATGGCTCAACCCCGTGACACCAATGGCTCCGGCGATATTTTTGGCGGCTGGATTATGTCTCAGGTAGATATTGCTGGTGCTGTTGAGGCAGTACGAAAAGCTCATGGCAGGGTTGTAACGGTTGCGGTAAATGAATTCCAGTTTCATCAACCTGTCTTTGTCGGTGATCTGGTAAGCTGTTATGCCGAGGTTATCCGAATTGGAAATACCTCGTTAACGGTTAAGGTTGAATTATTCGCTGAGCGTAATCGTGATCAATATGATTGTCATAAAGTCACTGAAGCAACCCTGACTTATGTAGCAGTGGATGAAAACCGCAAGCCTCGCAAGATTATCCAGGATTAATAGCCCAAACCGGATAAAAAACTGAAATTTTACAAATAGTAAATAGTTACTATATTTTAGAAAATATGTGTTCAAGGAGTAAGGAAGATGAACCGTTTCTTTTCAGATAAATCCCTTCCGTTTATATTAGGTCATCGAGGCGTGCCGCTTGTGCATCAGGAAAACACCATGGCAGGCTTTCACAGAGCAGTAGAGCTAGGCCTGGATGGTATTGAGCTGGATGTTTTTAAAACCTATGACAATAAAATCGTTGTATTTCATGATGAGAACACCGAGAGATTAACCGGTGTAAAAGGTGATATCACCCGAATGACATGGGATGAGATATCTAAACTTCGCATTCAAAAGACAATTGATATGGGTGATCGTCAGATCCGGTATCCAACGGAAGAGAGGATTCCACTGCTTGCTGAAGTTCTGGAAGAGTTTAAGGATAAGCTTCTGATTAATATAGAAATGAAAGCCTACCAACCAAAGTGGAGCCGACGACACACCGGGACAGAAGTAGCACATATTATTCGCCAGAATCAGGCAGAAGATAGCGTTATCATTACCTCGTTCGACTTCTTTATGCTTTATTATCTTGAAAGTGAATACAATGGCTTGCACTCAGGTTTTGCCTATGATGATGGCATGCTGCTTGATACCATAGGAAACTGGCATGAATATATTCCCGAAATCCATTCGGAGGTATCACAGGCACTGGGCAACCAGAATGACCTCACATTCCTTAATCTGGTTCTTGAATCAAATCACATCGGTAAATTAATTGGCTCAACTCTGGTTGATGCTGAATACACCCTGCTTGATAGTGATACCGTTCAGAAGTTCCACCATAAAAAGATGCTGGTAGGAACCTACACTACATTCCCGTTAGATACACGAACCATCCGGTTTCCTGACGATGATCCATATAGTGTGATTGAACAGCTCATTGAAAAGTCCGTAGACTGGATAGAGAGTGACGATCCTGAAAAGATGATGCGTTACTATCAATCTAGAAACTAGCTGCGATTGCTTCTTTTAATTTAGTTATCTCGACTGGCTTGGTTACAACCATGCTCATACCGGATTCCCGGCATTTTTGATGCTCCTCAGAGAACACATGAGCGGTCAATCCAATAATGGGGATAGAAATACCGCTTTTTCTTATCTCTCGTGTTGCTTCCAACCCATCCATATCAGGCATACTGATATCCATCAGGACTAAATCTATTCCGCCATCCCTTAAGCGATGAATTGCCTCCAAACCACTGCTGGCTGCTTTTACTTGGTGCCCTTCACTACGGAGTAATTTTGTAATAACCAGACGGCTGACTTGATCATCATCCACTATCAGAATGTTTCTGGCCTGATTTGTGTTGCCATTTGTTTCAATAGCTTTATCGTCTTGCTGCTTTGCCATAGGTAAGGTTAACCTGACATAAAACTGGCTACCTTTACCATATTCGCTGGATACACCAAAATCTCCATCCATCAGCTCAATCAAATCCTTGACTATCGAGAGCCCCAAACCTGCACCGCCATAGCTTCGATTAATTGATTTATCTGCCTGATTGTAGCGTTCAAAAAGTCTGTTCATCGCTTTCTTGTCAATTCCAATGCCACTATCAGTGACTGAAAAATCAAAGCTGACCTGATTATCTTCAATAACTACATGGTTGACGCCAATTTTAATAAAGCCTTGATCCGTAAACTTGATCGCGTTACTGATAAAATTTTGGAATATCTGGCGTAATCGAGTTGGATCACCCATTAATTGCAGTGGTAACTCTGGCTCTATATCGACCTGCAACTCGACTCCTTTGGGATCTGTCGAGATTTTTGCAACCATAACCAGATTGTCTATTAGTTCCCTTAAATCAAAATTGATGATCTCCAGTTTTAACTTACCTTCACTGGCTCTGGTGTAATCCAGAATATCATTCAGAATGGTTAACAGATGTGACCCCGAGTAACGAATGGTATCAACATAGCTTTTCTGCTCTTTGGATAATGGGGTTTTGGCGAGCACATCTACCATCCCCAGAAGACCATTCATCGGGGTGCGGATTTCATGACTCATGGTTGCTAGAAATACAGACTTGGCGACATTATCTGTCTCAGCCAGATCCTTCTCCCGCTGCATGGTTCTGAAACGATCTGCCAGCGCCAGAGACATAAAAAACATTTCAAATAAGATTGCTAAAAATGCCCATATGCCATCTTCTACTTTTAATTCAATAAATCCGATAACTCCAAGCATTCCTTTACTTGTCATTGCGATCATCAGCCCCCAACCAATCAGAATATAGATTGCCTGCGGTCTTTTATGTATCACCCCAACTATCGCGGTCGAGATGACCAATACTGCCAAAACTAAATGACAGTATCTGACAATAGTCAGATATTGATGTGGATCGAGTAACAGACCGGTAAACAGCACCAGAATCAGAAATCCCAAAAAGATTTTAAAGATCCGGTCGAGAATCCTCGACAGCGTATTCACAGCCATAAAACGATATATAAACATCGTTCCAAAAAGGGAGCCCAGATAAATCGATGGTGAATTGAAGATAATGTAGCGCTCAAGTACAGGTAACGCTGCACCAAGCACACCCAGAGCGGTCAATAGATAAATAAGATGACCAGCTGCGTGACCTACATAAAGAAAATAAAAGGAGGACTTAAGACCAAATCCCAGAAAAACATTGTAAAGCATCAAGGCTATCATTGCCCCTGTTGCTGACCAGATTAAAATCATGTGAACCGCCGCAGTGTTCCTTGCCTGATCCTCGGGGATCACAAAGATTAATCCTTTATGAGCAATAGGCGTTTCAACCCTTAAGACAATTGAGTAGCTTGCATTAGCAGGAATCTCAAATGGTAGATAGTAGCCAATGGTATTAGCATTTTTGCCCTCTCTGGCCATTTGCAACAGATCAACTTTATTCTGATGAATTATTTGCTTATCACTGAACAAATAAAGAGCAACATGTTCGTTAGCGGTATTGGCTGCGTGTACGACCCACTTAGTCTCACTGGTGTGATTGGTAAACTCCCTAACCCACCAGTATCCATTGGTTCTGATTGAAAATTCAGGTGGCTGCAGATTGCCAGACTTAACTGCCTGGGCGCGTTGTAATGCTTCTATGGGGGATAAAGTATGCTCTGGATCAACGATTAGAATCGCATCGCTTGCATTTGCAGCACAGAAGAACAACAGTAATACCAAAGCAAAGATCGTTTGGCTGGTTAGTTGTAGAAATGATAATGATGTTTTCATTATAAACTCTATATCCTTATAGAAGACTAGACACAGATATTGGATCAATTAACCAATTGTCTTTAAACATAACGGTTAAATCGCTTAATTGCCATACCTAATAGTCTCGCAGATATTTATTAGTATATCCATCTACTAAAGAAGTATCGAAATTAACCAGATGATATTCCTTAACAATCCTTTTAGTGATTACCTCTTGAAGAATTAACACCTGTCTTTATATATGCGTTGAGGACGCTCATTTGAGGCCTCTAATTAACCTTAATTGTATTGCTTAACAGGAGGATACAACCATGACTACATTTGACTTTACTCCACTATATCGCTCTGCCATCGGCTTTGATCGTCTTGCATCATTAATGGATGATGCCATGCGTACAGATAATCAATCCAGCTACCCTCCCTATAACGTAGAGCTGGTTGATGAAAACAGCTACAGAATAACCATGGCTGTTGCCGGTTTTTCTGACAGCGAAATTGAGATCGAAACCGAAGGTGACACCCTGACAATCTCAGCCAGAAAGGCAACTGAAGAAAAGGAGCGGACTTATCTCCATCAGGGCATAGCAGCTCGTAGTTTTGAGCGTCGCTTTAACCTTGCTGATCATGTAAAAGTCGCAGGTGCAAGTCTGGAAAATGGCCTGCTTCACATTGAACTGGTACGTGAAATTCCAGAAGCGATGAAACCAAGAAAAATTGAGATTGGCACAAAAACCAAACTGATTGAAAACGACGCATCTTAAAATGCAATAGAGGGGAGATTCTCCCCTCTTTTTTTTGGATATTTGCAATCTGAACCTGGATTCAACTTATACAATAGGAACTGCTTAGGTTTAGTTTGTTGCAAAAGCTGATTGGATGCTGATTTCAATTGTGTCAGTTTTGCGACCGGAGCTGACCAACATGACTTGACCACTACAGGTCAGTTATTAGATCAGAAAGCAGACATATAACGCCTAGCTCACCGGAAATTTACGGAGCGCCAGCGGAGTAAATTATCCGTGTGCAGCGCCTTGATACTCATTGAGCCTTCTCCCCCAGTTTAGCGGAATAGCTAAACTGGAAGGCGACAAAACCAAAAAGGAGAAAGCTCAATGAAATTCTATAATAACTCACATCCATATTATTGCGGGATCGACCTCCATGCGCGGTTACTGTATGTCTGCATCATAGATCAAAATGGTGATGTTTGCCTAAATTACGGTGACAGTTTAAAATTACGGTGACAGTTTACTAAATGATCTAATTGCGTCATGTTTCATTCCATCATGTTACCGAGCAAGGTTACCTGCATGCACCGGTCTTTTTTAATGAGGGGGA